>JACCDW011218340.1_pt1 | contig 13475 bp, 8 predicted proteins | sample 7449781 | NCBI WGS metagenome assembly JACCDW01 (sample SAMN15323449, study PRJNA562643) | freshwater metagenome | isolation source: river surface water | place: USA:Blue River Watershed | collected 2017-08-18 | reverse complement strand
TTCAAATATATTATTTGATCTCTGTCTTGTAGTAAATCTTCTTGAAACTTTTCTCAACTTCAAAAGATAAGGTGTTTCAGTTCTATACTTACTCAACTTTGCATCGTTTCTTGGTATGTTTGGTGTTGGTTCAAATATGGTATCTTGTGCAAGATACGGAACATTAGTCCATTTATTTCCATCGGAATCAATACCATATAAAATTTCTATTACGGTATCATCATCCAATTCAACTTTATCGTATGGTTTTGGTTCTTCAAATGAATACTCTTTTGAACGTATAACACCAGAAACAACTTTTGTTGATTTTCTTAAAAGCCAATACAAAACTTCACCAGTTGTTTCATCAATTTCGTATGGAGTAACTTCTGTTGGATCAAAACTACTACTGAATTTAAAATCAACATAGTCTATCGTTCTAAAATTTATATTTGAATTAGTTGTAGATTCTACTGTTAATCCAGGTTCTACTGCAAAGGCATAATTAAAATCTGGAACAATTTTACCCTCTTGTGTTATAGACGGAACAACTTGAAACATATCAAGCATTGTATTTGCAGAAACTCTATTTTTTGGAGAATAACCTAATGACTGTGCAAGATTTAATATATTTTGTCTTTCTGATGCATGTAGTATCATTGATTCTTGCAATGTAACATCAGTATAAAATGACAATACATCCCCAACATACGCAGCCATTTCAAGAAACATCATACCTGGTGATGCTTCATTAAAATCTTGGTATGTATTTGGGAAATAATTTTTACTAAAATCAATCAGAGCTTGTTTTAAAGAACCAAAATCTCTGTTTAAGTAACGAATATCCTTATTAACTAGTGCCATTGTATATTGCCTCTATTTGCATTCTGCCTGTTGTTGATATAAATATCTGTATTGGCAAATATATGTTAGATCTATCAACCTTAACTATCAGTTTAATACCAATGGCATGAGTGGGGTCATCCACTCTACCATCATCGGAAACATTTATTTTAACCGTTAATTCTTCTATTGTTATGAAGGGCATCCATTCATTTATTGCAGAAATGATATTATCTCTAATCTTTTCGATAAAAACATCTTCATCGGTTATATTCTCAAACAAAATATATCGTATTTCTGTTCCAAAATCTGGTAAAAAATAGCGTTCACCTTTCGAGGTAAGCAAAAGATTTCTTAAATTTGAAAAGAGTTGATCTCTATTAAGCGTACTTTGATAAAAAATACCATTTGGATTATTAAATGGTATAGTCACACCAATATAAGCATTGCTTTTAGGAACAGCAGGTGCTATTGGGTGATTTAGATAGGTTTGTCTATTTTTTCTATAAATTGCCAATTATTATCTCCCCTTCTTTTCGTCAATTTTTTTCATAAGAGCAGAATAATCTTTTGTTAATGCAGACATAACTTCTGTTGGTATTTGATCAGAAGAATAACCTTGTGGAATTGCTGTTCCACCTCTTTCATAACCGAACCCCTCAGCCATGTCAGCAGTAAATCTAAATTCATTTTCCATATCAGAACTTTCTTGTAATGATCTACGAGTTTCAGCCAACAAATCATTTATAGAACTAAATTCTGTTTTCTTTGTTTTTGGCGTTATAGATTTTTTTGGGGATTGAACTTCGTTATACAAAGACAATCCATGTTCTAATGAAGAAATATCACTCTTTTTATTGCTTTGTTTTGATAATTTCTTATCAATAGCATATTCAATTTCTTCTCGGATAATTTCACGAATTTTACTAAAAAAACTTTTGGTATTCATTGTACACACTTCCTTATTATTTTTCAACCATAGAATTGTATATTGATTTACATATTCCTAACACATTTTCTTTACCTACTAGACTATAATAACTATCAACAATCGGAGTTCTTTTGAATAATCCGTTCATAGTTGGCTCTACTTTTTGTGATTCTTTTTTTGGAACACACTTAGCAAAAGATACAAAATTTGAAGCTTTTCCTGAAAATCCATATAGGGTAGCATCGTCCAGTACAAATGATCCACCATTTGGATTACCAACCCCAGCACTTGTGTTTCCACCTATTCTGACGAAAGTTCCATCCGGATTGAAATATGGACAAACTTCAACGTGTTTTCCTATTGATAATACAGAAACTTCCCATCCTTTTTGACTTAAAAAATGTTCTGCCAATTTTCTACCTTCTGGTGTAATACCATCTTGTGTGAAGTGATAATTTTCCAAAAATAAAATTATATTTGGATTTGGTAAGAATGCTTCATAAATTGCCAAAGCAACTGATTCACTGTCATCTATAACCGTTTCTGTTACAGTAGATACCTTTGCATCTTTACCAGTTCCAGTTTTCTTTGTTGTAACTTTTGTTGTAGTTTTAACTTTTGGTTTTTCAGTTTTTGACTCATAAAATTTTAAAAAAGGACATTCTGGTCTTCCACCCCATTCAGTTTCCAAAAATCCATTAACTGGTCTTTCAACTCCATTTTCCATAACCGCCGGATATGATCCCCATGTTTCAGATTTATCTGTTATTATTTTATTACGGTTTTTCCAAGCACTATCCGTTGTTGAACTAGCACTTGCATTTTGTGGTAACACACTCTTATACCCACCATATCTTAAAACAGCAGCAGCAGATATTCCACACCACCAAGGTGCCTCACCCCAACTGGGATTTTTAGGATTTACTTGTGAAAAAGTACCAATCCCATATCCACCAGGAATATGAAAACCACCTGGATTTATTATCATATGTTGTTCTGTTTGTTCTTGTGCAACATATGGTATAGATTTATTCCATATACCAACTTCTGGAAAATTCATTATTATGGGATAATCTATTAGTTTCAAATCATCTTGACTTTTTGCTACATTAACGCCTCGTCCTGTATTTTTTGTTAGACCAGACCAAGTACCACCAACATAATACTTAACACTTCTATAAATTCCAGATTTTACCAAATTAAATTCATTTTCGGATGTTCCGTTTGGGGAACGTGATTCACCATCTGTTCTATATCCCCAATATCCAGGTTTTGCACTACCGTTTGGGCGAGTAGCATCAGACGGTATCAATGCACCCGTTACCAAAAATCCTCCTGTGTATATCTGTATTGATGCAGGTGGTCCACCACCACTCTTTTTAAGTTCACGAAGTTTTGCAGAAGTTAAAGCAGCACTTTTATCTACATTATCGGATGCTGGTTGTGGTGAAGCATTTGATTTTGGTTTTGCTTCAAACTTTTCTAATTCATCTCCAGGTTTTGTAGCAGGACTACCTGATGTATTATTTGTATCTCCAGTTGTTGATGAATCTTGTGCTTTATTTGTGTTGGTATTTGTATTGGTATTTCCAGCATTTTGCATTGCATCACTTTTTTTCTTATTTTCAATATAAGTTCTAGCATCTACCGTTACATCTTTTGTTGTACCATCTGCATTTTTTATAGTATAAGTTGCAGAACCAGTTTTTGGATCAATAGGATATTCTTTTCCATCAGGACCAACAATAGTTTTATACGTCACACCATCTACAACTGGATATCTATCAGGTTCAGTTGGTTTATCGGCAGGTTTATTTTCATCTGCCTTTGGTCCACCACCAAATTGTCCAGTCCTTTCACCCAAGGCAGTTTTAAATGCATTTATCCTTTCGGTATCAGACCAAGAAAAATAATCTTTCAGACTAATAACTGTTGATCCTACTGTAACCGTATCATCTTGCCAAGCTGCTTCTTTTTTTGATACATCTGTTTCATTCTCGGAATACTCGGTTCCTTTTCTATCAACAGGATATTGTACACCTTTATATGTTATGTACAATCCTTTACTCTTATTGATTCCTTCTGATTTAAACGATGGTTTTTCTTCTGCTGGTTGTTCTGCAGCTCCACCGGTTGCACCACCAGCACCACCTTCATTAGTTCCACCAGCTGCACCGCCAGTTGTTCCACCAGTTGTTCCACCGGTTGTACCGCCAGTTGTTCCACCGGCTGTGTTTGTGTCTCTAGCATGACCACCATCGGTATCTGTTCTTGTTTCTGTTGTTTTCCCACCAGCAGATGCCTTTGCGTTTCTTGAATATCGAAATGCATTTGTATCATCTGCTCTGTAATCAACTAGTGCCTTAACAACTGTGTCCGATGATTTTGGGTTTTCATCTTCAATATCTTTAATCAGTCTAATATCTTGTGCCATTAAATTCTCTCAATTATTAAGTTACCATTGAATACATATTGGATAACCCCTTGTTTTATTTCTTGGGTGTTTATCATCACCTGATTGAACCCAAAAAGATCCACCAGGATCTGCATTTTGATAGAAAATTATCTGTTTACCTTGTGATTCTATTATAGATTTCATTTTAGAATAATTCGATCCAGGACTTCCACCAACAAAGTAAGATATTTTTCCTGTTGCATCTTTTACTTGTGAAACAAATGCACCATCACTACTTGACCTAACATAAGGAATACTTGGATATGCCATGCCTGCTGCAGGAACACATATTGTTATATTGTTTATGAATGATGCTTGTTTTTCAGCATTCTGAGCATGGGGTTTGTCTGATATTTTTGCAACAAAAATATCGGATGATTTAGCAACTTTTGGATGCGGATCCCCCTTCAACCAATACATAACAGGTGTATATTTTCTATGAGCAGTTTTTGCACCATAATTTTTACCGTTAATAATCGTTGCACCAGTTGGTTGATTATTTGCCCAACCCATAGCCGTTGATTCAAACATACTCCAATTTATCCAATTTCCGGATGTTGCATTTGCTGGAGAGAATTGGTATTGTACACCACCTTTTCCAGAAGTTCCTTTTGCCAAACTTGCCTTACCCACACCACCAGCTACTCCAGGTGTACTATATGTTCCAGGTTCAGTACCACTTTCTATTCTTTCATTTCCGATAATAGTAGGTGTATACGGTTTTATATTATTCCAAAGTGCAAGAACTGAGATAAGACTAACTTCTTGATACCACAAATCTCCTACTTTTGTAATAGGACTTAGTGTATTACCTTTATATTGTTGCGGAACAAGAGCACCAGTGGATGGTACAAAATCGGTTGTTCCTAAATTAGTTTCTGGTGCCTTAAATACTGTGTTTATATCATATGTTTTTAGAGACCATGAACCTTCACTTGTGATAAATTGACCATCAATAATAACAGGTCTATTTGCAGAATCTTCTTCAAATCCACCACCAACTTTAAAACGGTCTTTTCCTATTGATTGATTTGTTAGTTTTTTACCCTTTATACCAGTACAAGAAAAATTACCATAAACTTTTTTAGGAGCAAATGATAATGAAATAAGTTCTGTATTATTACATTCAAAATTATCAACTTCAATGTTCGCAATAAATGATGGTAATGTTTTTATTGGATTATTTGATAAAATGTAATTTCCAGGTTTTCCTGATTTAGCATCGGAAACTGTTTTTGGTGCATTCTCAATACTTGTTATTAAATTATTAGAACAATTAAATTGAGTAACACCTTTATTTTTTATTACATCAATTCCGTCTAAATCTTGTAATTTGTTATTGGAACAGTTAAACCCACCAGGACCAAAATCAGTTATACCGTTATCTTTTAGTGTTGTTAAACCACAATTACTTACCGAGTAAATATAAACTTTCTGATTTGAATTAGGAGCAGTTATTCCGTTTATCTTTTTTGGTCCACCTTTCAATCCATTGGTTCCCAATTTACTGTTGCCATCGGCTATAAATACATCAACTTCTTGTGGTGAACCTTGTAATGATTCTAATTTATTTTTAGAACAATCAAATGTCCCTTTAACAACTTTTGGTGTACCTTCCAAAGTTGTCAAACCTAAATCGGAACAATCAAAATTACCATATATTGTATTAAATTTTACAATAAGTTGTCCATCCTTAATAAGATTTTTCTTAATTTCAACATTTACAGATTTTTGAGGAGTACCATATGTTATACTTCCATCAGGATTTACAGAGAATGCATCCGGTGTACTTGCAACTATTGCCTTATTTGCACCAGTTGTATATTTCTTCATTGCCTCTCTGATTGTCAGATCATCACCTTTTGTATCAGCAGGTATTTCATCTGGTTTTGTTTCAGTAGTTGTTTTTTGTTCACCCAAAGGTGTATTTGCCGGTGTTGTTCTAACATCTGCAGGTGATATTACTTCTAAATTCTCACCTATAATTGCAATACCAACGGAATCATCACCAATATACATTGGATAAGCCAATGGATCATTTGCATATTTACCACTTCTTTTACCAGAAATAATTTGAAATGTAGAAGCAACAAAAAATTTTCTATTTGTATCGTTCTTCAATAGATTACCCATTCTTGCATTTGCACGAAGATAACTTGTTAAGTCTGTTGCATTACCTTCGGTAACATCATTGTTACTCAATGCATAACGGAATACATGAGGTTCTGTGTGGATTGTATCGGGTACATTTATACTATACTTTTGTTCAAGAGTTTTTCCTTTCTCTGTACTACCAACAAGACTAACTTCACCTGTCTTACTATCAGGTTGAGATATAGTAACTCCCGGTTCTGTATAAATTGTATATGTGCCAAATTTTATATCGGTTTCAACACCAGTTTCAGCATCTGTTGGTTTTGGTATATCTTCAACATCTGTTTTTGGTGGTATACTTTCACCTTCACGCCAGTTTTTATCATCCATACCTGCACTTGCCTTTGCATCTCTAAGATCTGCATAAGGATCAGCAAGCAATTCGTCTGGTGAGTTATACAATGATTCCAATTCTGGAAGTGTTCCCTCTATTTCATCATAAAACTCTGATAATAATTCGTCATCAGCAAGTATATTTTCTGTATTTCTTAATTTGTTTATTCTATTTGTTACCTTGTTTTTTAAATCAAGCGCGAGTTTAACGGTATCTAAAAACTTCAATCCTCTTTTTATTGCACGAGAACATTTTTTAATTGCAAGTCCTTTTTCAACTCTTGGAGCAGCAATTTCCTCTTTACCATTTACAACAATCTTTTTTGGATTTTTTAAATCATCTGGGTTAATATCAGTAAAACCCAATGCTATTGCAATGGTAGATTGCATCTTTGGATCCAATGAATCGTAATTTCTCAATGCACCACCAGCAGAAAATTGATCTAAAAATTTATTTTTGTAATCATCAATAACACCTTGAATAATCTTTTCCCTTTGTTCTCCGGATATTTTTCCAGTAACCATATCGGTCAATATAGATCCGGACTTTACAACATCTCCGAGTAATTCTTCACTTACTCCCAATTTATCCGCAAATTTTTTCTTCAATTCGGGTGGCAATGAATCGTAATTTTTAAAACCTTTCTTTGATAAATCATATAAATTTTTACTAGCACTTAATACTTCATAGTATCTGGTGATTTCAGATTGGGATATACCAAATTGTGCACCTGTATTTACCACAAGTGCCTTAACGGGTGCTGGCAATCTTTCAAAATCAACTGCATCAAAAATTGTTAAAAATTGTTTTTTCTTATATTCATTAAAAACAGGAACTGCATTTTGTGCTAGATTTTTTCCAGTATCAATATAACTTTGAATTTTTGCCGATGAACCCTCATCTTTTGAGCCAGGAATTAGTACATTGTATTCTATATTATCATCAGTTGTACCCCCTTCGTCTAACAAACCTATCTCATCACCATTTGCATCAGGTAGTGGTTTATCGCCAACAAAAGAATACTTAACTTTAACTTTTACTTTACCGGTTCCTTTTACATTTGGATCGTAAGTTGTATTTGAAAATACTACATTTATTTCTGTTTTTGAACCAGGCAATAATCCCAATTCAAGATTACTTGTAAATGACGATGGGGTTGTTTTAACCAAAGTTCCGTTTGATAAATCAAATTTAGTTGAATTTACACCAACTATCGATATATCAGGTGATTCTATTGTAATTGATGACAATATCAAGTTGTTGTGTTCAACATCAGGATTGTCTATTTTTATTACACCGTTGTTTCCATCTATCATCGTAAATTCTTTTGAAACAATAGACCCAACTGTAACTTCTCTAAATGCATCTCCAGAAGCAAGTGATTTTAATTCCTCTGGTAAATCATCAATAGAACCTGCTTTTGCTTGTTCTAAAACTTTATCCTTCAAAGCATCATAATCACCCTTTTTAACAATGTCTTCTAATTCTGTTACCTTACCAACAACATAAGACAATCTTCGTAAAACCTTTGGGTTTACACCTAAAAATCTACACAAAGTTGTTTGATACCTTTGTGATAATTTTTCATAATCTGAAAATGATGTTATAGTTGATAATAGTTTTGCATTAGCAAATTCTGTTTTACCTGCAGTATATGCTTGATATATTTGTGTTGCGGCTGCTAACGTTTTTATCGTAGTTTTTGATGGTATTAGACTACCACCAATACCAATAATTTTAGCAAATATATCCTGTTCAGCTTCTGTTTCAGTTTTTTTAGTTTTATCTAATACCTGTAAGCTCGGAACAGTTTTGTCACCAAACCCAAAAAAGTCTTCTGCTGCCTTTATACCACTACCAACTTGGTCAGCTGCCCAACCTGCACCACCAGCCAAAAATGCACTAACATCACCTAATGCATTTTTTACATAATCTTCAACGGAATCAATCATTGGTGTTAATTGTCCATCTACACCAAAGAATGAATTTGTTTTTAATGTGATAGTTAATTTCAATCCAGGATCAGGCATCTTCAAAGAGATTGGTTGATTATTTTCATCTCTCAATCCATCTGCAAAATTAACAAATATATCTACAGATCCTATACCGTGTGTTGTTATTGTACCGTTTCTATTTACCTCAACAAACAAAGGATTTGAAGATGTCCAATTCAATAATTGTTTTGATGAATCTTTTTTTGCAATATCATCGGGAGACTTACCGCCTGAATTTTTGTTTAGAAAATAATCCCAAATTCTTTTTCTTGGATAATTTGGTTCATCTATAAATTCAAGATAGTTTACTAAATCAAGTGTATCACCATCACGCATTTCTATCGAATAGGTGTCTTCACTTGTTGTACCAGTACCACCGGAATTGGTTCCTTTTGTAATTGTAATTGGACTATTTGATGCATATTTTATTGACATGAAACATTACTCCTTAAAGTGGTCCACCTTCTTCTTCGGAAGAACCTACGTTACCATATAACAAATCACTAGGTATAGTAATTGTCTCCTCACCCATAACTTCATTCATCAATCTTAATTTTTCACCTTCAACTTGTGAAATTTCTGCAACGAGGGTAAATGTGTCTTCCCCATCCATTAACATATTTTCCTTGCCATCAGTCAATGATGTAGGTCTATCACCTTGTTTAGCAAAATTAGATGGTTTAAGTTTACCTTTATTCTGTTTTTCTTGTTGAACTTCTTCTTGTGAAGGTCCACCTGGTTTCTCATTAACAAATGCAAGTTGGCTTGGTAATTTATTTATATCACTAATAACTTGATGTAATTGTGATTTTATTGTTGAGAAGTCACCAACATTTATTGGTATACCGGAAGGTCCTGTTCCAGTTGGATGTGTTTGTTTCATTATAGCACTAACTAAATTTAATAAAACATTACACAAGTCATTCATCCAATCCATTGTCTTTCTTCCAAGAAGAATTGGTTGAACTGCATTTATACCAAGACTTATTTTTCCACCGGATTCAATCTCTACAACTTGTTTTCCATCTAATGATATACCTTTTTCCGAAGAAAACCCAATACCTTCTTTACTGAATGCTAATATCTCTTGTTTTTTTGCATTAAAAATTATTCTATCGGATGCAATAATAACAGAATTTCCACCATATTCATTTTTGGTGTATAAGTCAATTTCTTTACTTGTTATTGATGGTGTGTATTCTGATGCAGGTTTAAACTTTACATATTGTCCAGATGTCATCCAAATAGATGAATCATCTTCGTCAATGTTTTCCAATATAAATTCATTGAATGGTAATGACTTTGGATTAGTACCATTTGAAAGTATCAATATAGGATTTCCCGTTTCACCCAAACCTTTTTTCCAACTTGGTTTTTGTGGATAGTCACGTCTTTCATCTATGGTTGAACCAAATCGTATGGATTGTCCCCATCTTCCTTCAAGGATTATATCTCCAGAATATGGTTGTATTGGATAAACATCAAGTCTTTCAGCAAATACTCTATCTATCTTTTTTGGGACATCTAATCTTTCTTTTACTTTATTAGTCAAACCGTCTTGGGCATCTTTTCTTGAAGATTCACTTCTCGGTGATTTATCTTCAAGCATATATGTTAATCCGGGTAAACCGTTATGATGTATAGATGATTGGACAGATAATGGATTTGTATAATAATACTCTTGTGATGTACCAGCGGCACTTGAATATGCGGTTGGACCCTTTGTTACTAAAATTATCTCACCGGCAATAGGTATGTTTTTTAAATTTGCATCCATTGCCCTGGCATTGATAACATCGTAAGGTGATTGTGAGCCGAATGCACCATGCATCCTGCAAGTTACGGTGTATAATTTTTCTTTGTTTTTTCCAGAAAAATCAACACTCAAAACTTCAGCAGGAAACCACTCATAACTGGATCCGTTATAGATTGTCTTTTGGGGATCTATCACGCTCATCATCAATCTCCTCTTGTTCTTGCTGTATTTCCGCTATACTACTCAATAGAGCTTGTTTTTCTTCATCAGTTAAGAATGAGGAAGTTTCTTCGCCTTTATTACTCATAGCACGCTGTACAACAGCAGCCAATTTAACTAAATGTTCATCGTTCTTCACACCAACTTCAATAAAGTCTTTTATTGCAGGAACTAATATAGCAGCATCACTTATGTTATTCAACATAGGTTTCAAGTCAGCAATAAGTAAGTTTATCTGACGATCTTTTTTCTTCTGATTTTCGTAAATGTCTTTTAACAAATCAGAGAACTTTTTATTTCCAAAGATTTCTTCATCAAAATTCATAACTATAAATATGTTAATTGTTAATAATATCTTGTATATCGTACCAAGACAGATTTTCTACATTTACCCCATTCTTGTATTCGGTGTATAGTTTTGAGTATATTGTTTTTATTTTACCAATAACACTTGTTATGTATTGTGAACCAACACCGGTTCTTTCTCTAACCAAAATGTATATTGCCTTTTTATTGTAATTCTCTATGTTTTCTCTTGTTTTAAATAAGTACAGAATAGAATCTGCAACCTGAATATCTCTTTGTTTTGTGAAGAATAGGGGAAGATACTTTTCAACTACATTCACAAACAAATCTATAAAATCCCTTCTTTCCTCTACCAAATCCATTCTAACTTTTTCGTTTATTATATTTCTTTCCGAATCAATAGCATCAATATCTTGACTACGTTTGAAATGATAATAGTTCTTATTGTTTTCAGCAATCAAATAATTCTTAGCAACAATAGAGAAATATGAAAATGCTTTACCGTTTTCAGATTTATATTTTGTAATCTTTTCATGTAAAAATGCAATAACTTCATGTTTTACATCTTCGTGAGAAACGTCAAAATTGTAAAACTTGAAACGATGAATCATTATTTCTGCTAATTTGTAAAATGCAGGATGAATCTTTTTTGTGTAAAGAATGTTTTTTTCAAATTCATCATCCATGTTATTGTAACTAACAATAGCATCTTCTGTTTCCTGTGTAAAGTAAACATTAGGTTTTTTGGGACTTCGTTTTTGTTTCATAAATAATCCTTCTCAAATGTTACTTCATTTTGTTTTGGTCTTTGAAAAATACTACTGCGTTCATCATCCATAGGTTGTTCGCCAAAATAAATGGATATATCATTTACAATTTCTTTCATTTCTTTGAAGAAATATCCCGTTTCATCATCAGCTTCAAACGAACCAATCCTATCTAATTGTTTTAGATAGGATCTTTGTGATAGTATTCTATTTTTTAATTCAGTTAAAAATCTTTCATTTTCTATTAGAGCATCAACACTATTCTGTGCCATTTCATCCAACTTATCGAATTTTTGTGTAAGATTTATGTTGATGTAAATAGAAATTGCCAATGCTAATGAAAGTGCAACTATTCCAATTAACATATTAACCTCTCTTATGTTTTGGTGGAATTATTGAATCAATTACACCAAGATTCATTGCGTCTGTTGGTGTAATGTAGTAATCCTTTATTGTTACATTTTTCCAAAATTCTATATCTTTATTTGAATTTGATTTTAGTATTCCCAAAAGTATTTCTTCTAATTTTTCCATGTGTTGAACATTGGCTTTCATATCAGAAGATTTACCGTAAATATCAGAACTAATTTCGTGAAACATAATTGTAGAGTATTGTGAAGCAGCACGAATACCGGTTCCAGCACAAAGTATAAGAGCAGCAGCAGACATTGCTCTACCTCTACAAATTGTATTAACCTTAACATCAAGACTTTGAATATAGTCAATTATTCCAAGTGCCTCATAAACAGAACCACCATCTGAATTTATGATTAGATTTATTGGATCGTTTTTCTTTTCATCCGCTCTCATATGAAGAATTGCACGAATACGAGTAATAATGTCATACAAAGAACCGTCCATTATTTCACCGAATAACAAAACGGAAGATGCTTCAACATCAATACCGTAATCCATTTGAGTAGTTGCTTCTTTCCAACGAACTGGAATATCGTTTTCACTTTCTTTTGGTTTATTGTTTACTAACTTTTCTTCAACAACTTCTTCACCATCATAAAATTCGTTCATATCGGAACTCCTTGTTAAAATATAAATTGGCTATCTATACAGATAAACCCCTTCTATATCCACTACTTGCCGGTGGTATAGTAGGTTCTTCATAGAATGCCCTTTCGATTTCATTTACATCTAATATACTATTTTCTTCCGTAACTGCCAAAGGTTTTTTTTCTTTTTTTGATTTTTGTTTTTTATTTGCCGTAACTGCATCAGTTATTTGTGTTTCTACCGTTGATTTTATTTTTTCATGTGGGTTCAAAACATCTATAACTTCTTCAATAACTTTTTCTTTTTTAGGTGATGGTGGAGAATTATCATCTTCGGGTGGAAGATGTTTTTCTAATTCCTTGTGTCTCAAATGATTTGCTGCAATAACCAAACTAACTGCAAGTGGATCAAATACTGAAACTAATACCAATATGAACCAGTTTACAATGATGTCCATAGGAGCACCAGTTAATCTACTCAAATAAAGTAATGGTCCTATTTCTGATGTAAATGTTGAATTTTCAAGAACTAATTTTTCTTGTTCTAATTTAGCAACACTATCAGATAAACCAATAGATTTTTGATTTAGTTCCGATATTTCTTTGTTTAATGTTTGAGTTGAATTATCAACAGATTGGATATTTTTTTGTAAACCCTTTGTACCCTTCTTCTGTGTTAATTGATTATTCAGAGAATTTTCTTGTGATAATCTTAATTGATCATAAGATGATA
>JACCDW010573837.1_pt1 | contig 13479 bp, 11 predicted proteins | sample 7449781 | NCBI WGS metagenome assembly JACCDW01 (sample SAMN15323449, study PRJNA562643) | freshwater metagenome | isolation source: river surface water | place: USA:Blue River Watershed | collected 2017-08-18 | reverse complement strand
TGCTCGGCTCCGCGACCCTCGAGGCCGGCAACGCCGAGGCCGCCGCCGCCGACCTCGACAACCTGATCAAGAATTACCCCTCCTCTCCTGCCGTTCCCGGGGCCCAAGTGATCCTTGCCGAAGCCTTGGCCAAACAAGGGCAGGAGTCGGCCGCCCGCGAACAGCTCCGCACACTGCTCAAAAAAACATCTCTACCTCCCGAGGTGACCTATCAGGCCTATTTCGCCCTAGGCGATCTTCTCCTCAAGGAAGGAAAGGCTTTTGAATCGGCCACCTCCTATGAAGCCGCCTTCAAAACCGCCGCCACTCCGGTGCAGTCGGAACAGGCTCTTTACAACGCCGCCTTGGCCACCGCCCGGATTCCGGATCCGGTCGGCTTTACCAGACTGGAAAAAAGTTTTTCCGAGAAGTTTCCCGAAAGCGATCGCCGGGCCGCCTTGGCACTGGAACGTGGTCGCATGCTCGAATCCAAGGGTGACACCGCCGCCAGCCGCTCCGCGCTGGAAGAAGTCGCCCAACTACCCGGCTCCAGCTCTTTTCAGGCCGAAGCCGGACTCCGGCGGGCCAACTCCCTCCTCCGGGCCGGCAACTACCCCGAGGCTTCGGCCGCCTTCGCCGAATTTGAGAAATCTTTTCCCGCCTCCCCGCTCCTTCCCCAGGCCCTGGCCTCCGGCATCGAAGCCCGCCTCCGGGCCAAGGAGCTGACCGGAACCCAGGCCCGGGCGGAGTTCGCCAAAATCCTCAGTCGCTTTCCCGACAGCACCCTCGCCCCGGCCCTCTCCTTCCAGATCGCCCAGACACACTACGAGGAAAAGAACCACGGAGAGGCCCTGACCGCCTTCCGCGAGATGGCAAAAAAATTCCCCAAGGATCCCCTCGCCGATAACGCCCTCTACTATGCCGGCCTCAGCGCGCTTGCTCTCGGCAATCCTGAGGAGGCCACCAAACTATTCCGCTCCTTGACGGAGAACTCCCCGCTGCGCACCGATGCCCGTCTGGCCGAAATCGATGCCTGCCGGGCGGCGGGGGATTACGCCGGCGGCCTGCAGATTGCCAACTCTCTCCTCGCCAACCGCACGCCCGACCAGCGTGCCTGGGTGGAGATCTCAAAGCGGCGGTTGGCCTGTGAATTCGCCCTCGGCGGGACAGATAAGGCCAATCTGGAAAGATCTGTCTCCACCGCCGAGGGCATCCTCAAAAGTCCGGCCGCCGATGCCTCGGACAAAAACGAGGCTGGCTTTATCCGGGGACGTTCGCTCGAGCAGCTCGGCCGCGAGGATGACGCGTTGCAGGCTTATCTCGACGTGCTCTATGGCCGGCTGGGCACCGTCTCGGCCGCCCCCTCCCAACCGGAATACCTTTGGTTTGCCCGTGCCGGCGCAGAGGCCGCCAGAATCCAGGAGAAACGTGGCGATTTTAAGGGAGCGCTCGCCATTTACCGAATTTTGGAAAACGCCGGCGGCCCCAATCAGGCCGCCTTTGCCCGAAAGATCGACGATCTCCGGAACCGACACTTTCTCTGGTCTGAGCAGTAACCTCTTTCCGCTTTTCCACTTCCTCCCTGCCCCTTGCCCCGAAAGCCTTTGGCCCTCGGTTGACATCCCCTTTCCATACAATAACTTCTGCATCTTATTCTAATACCATTTGCTATCTAAACCCATGAAATCCAAGTCCTCCCCCCATCCCGGCAACTCAGGCTCCGGCCAGACTGCGGATCCAAAAATTATTCTGCCGGACGGCCAACCGGCACCCACCGAACCTGCCGCAGCGGCAGCCGGTAAACCCGATCCCACCGCCGAAATCGCTTCCCTCAAGGACCAGTTGCTCCGCATCCGTGCTGACTTTGAAAACTCCCGGAAACGTCTGACCCGCGAAAAGGAGGAGTCCCTCAAGTATGCCAATCAGTCGATCCTTTCGGATTTTCTCCCTCTCCTCGACCATCTGGAGCTCGGTCTGCAGGCTGCTGCCTCAGCCAAGGATGTCGCTTCGGTGATTGCGGGGCTCAAGCTCATCCAGGGCCAGTTCGACCGATTCCTCACCGAACACGGCGTCACCCCGATCGATGCCGTTGGCCAGCCTTTTGATCCCCACCTGCACGAAGCCCTGGGCCAGGAACCTGCCCCCGGCAAACCCGAAGGCACCGTCCTCCACCAGCGTCGCCGGGGTTACAAGATGGCCGATCGCCTTCTTCGCCCTGCCAGCGTGGTCACGGTCGCCCCGGCTCAACCCGCCTGATCCGTGGCCGCAAAAAAGGACTACTACGAGGTTCTGGGCGTCGCCCGTGGCGCCACCGCTGAGGATATTAAAAAGGCGTATCGTAAGCTCGCCCTTCAGCATCACCCCGACAAACACAAGGGCGACAAAAAGGCGGAGGAAAAATTCAAGGAGATCGGCGAAGCCTACGAGATTCTTTCTGATCCGCAAAAACGCGATGCCTACGACCGGTTCGGCCACCAGGCCTTTGCCCCGGGCGGGGGCATGGGCGGCGGCGGTTTCCATGATCCGTTTGAGCTCTTCCGCGAGGTGTTCAGCTCTGGGGGCCTCGGCGGCACCATTTTCGGCGATATTTTCGAGGATGCCTTTGCCGGAGGCGGCGGAGGGGGACGCGGCCGTCGCCGGGGTTCCCGCTCCACCCAAGGCGCCGATCTTCGTTACGACTTGGAGATAGATTTCCTGGAAGCCGTTCAGGGTTGCGAAAAAGAAATCACCATCCGCCGTCCCGCCCCCTGCTCCCATTGCGAGGGTACCGGGGCCGCCTCCGGTTCCAAAGTCATCACCTGCTCGACCTGCCGCGGACAGGGCCAGGTGGCCGTCAACCGCGGCTTCTTTTCCATCGCCCAACCATGTCCGAAATGCGGCGGCACCGGCCAAACCATCGAACACCCCTGCAAGTATTGTCACGGCGAAGGTCGCGCCGAACAAAATGCCCGGATCAAATTGAAAATTCCTGCCGGGGTCGACACCGGCGCCCGCCTCCGCTCCTCCGGCCAAGGCGAGGCCGGCACGCGGGGCGGAGCGGCCGGGGATCTTTACGTTGTCCTTTCCGTCCGCTCCCATCCCGTCTTTGAGCGGCAGGAAGACGATCTCTTCTGTGAGGTGCCGGTCTCCTTTGCCCAACTCACCCTCGGTGCCGAGATCAGCGTCCCTAGCCTGGACGGCGAACTGAACCTGAAAATCCCGGCCGGCACCGCCTCGGATAAGGTCTTCCGCCTCCGCGATCAGGGCGTTCCCTCTCTTTCCGGCCGGGGCAAAGGGGATCTCCATGTACGCGTCCGTGTTGAGATTCCCAAACATCTTAACTCCGCCCAGAAACAGGCGCTCGAACAGTTTTCCCGGCTGTGCGACGACTCCACCCACCCCGAGCGTCACTCTTTTATCGAAAAGGCCCGGAAGCTTTTCAAGGGCTGACCCGTGCCCGGCCACCGCTTCTACCAGCCCGACTTGGCTACCGGGCACCTTTCCGCCGAGGAGTCCCATCATGCCGTCCATGTCCTGCGGCTTCGCTCGGGCGATTCCGCCGCCGTCTTTGACGGCCGGGGCACCGAAGCCCGTGTCCGTCTCACCTCCGCGGATCCGGAGCGCGTCGGTTTTGAAACCCTCTCCACCGCCAAGACCCCCCGCCCCACCTGCCGCATCCGTTTTGGCCAGGCACTAATCAAGCCGGCCGGCATGGAGCTACTTCTCCAGAAACTCACGGAACTGGGCGTCTCGGAAATCTGGCCCATTGCTTCGGAACGCTCCGTCCCCAAACCGGAGGGCGAAAAAAGAATTTCCTCCCGCTGGCAGGCCATTGCCCTGTCTGCGTGCAAACAGTCTGGCCAGAACTGGCTCCCCAGAATTCCCGAGGCCGCCCCACTGGACTCCTTTCTTGCCGCCGCCGATCCTGCCCCTCCCATCGCCCGGATCATTGGCTCCCTTCAACCCGAAGCCCGCCCGCTCTCCACGCTCGTGGCCGAGGCCAAGAAAAGCGGGCCGGTATCTGCCGTCGACTTCTTGATCGGTCCGGAGGGGGACTTCAGTCCGGCGGAGATCGGCCGGGCCCGGGCTGCAGGTTTCCGGCCCGCTTCTTTGGGGCCGCTTGTGCTGCGCTCGGAAACCGCCGCGATTTTTGTCGCCGCGGCTCTCCACTACGAACTGAATCTGCCCCATTGAAACCTCTGCTCGTCTGCACCGACTTCGACGGGACGCTCACGGACGAGGATCCTTCCGCTCCCCTTGCCCCCGGATTTTTTGCCTGGCTCCAATCCGCCCAAAAGAAGGGTGAGGTCTCCTGGGTGGTGGCCACCGGCCGTTCCTGGGAAGGGCTTCGGGAAGCCCTCCGGCATCATCAGGCCCCGGCCTTTCCCGAATGGATCGTCACCGTGGAAAGGGAGATCCACCGCGTCAAAAACCAGGAGGCGCATCCGGTGGAGGATTGGAACCGGACCTGCACGGAAGTTCACGAGTCTCTCTTTGGTAGGCACGGCGCTATTTTAGAGAGAATCGAGCGCGAAGTGGGCGCTCATGAGGATGTGACCGTGATTCCCGACATCGGGGCCATCGGGTTGGTGGTCGACTCCCCCTCCGGCATCGCTCATGCGGAGCAGTTGGTGAAAGAGATCCTGAAGGATCGTCCCGAAATTCTTACCGTCCGCAACGGACCCTACTTCCGCTTTGCCCATGCCGATTACCACAAGGGCTCCTGCTTGGGCCATGTGCAGCAACTGCTCGATATCAGTCCCTCCTCGACCTTCATCGCCGGGGATAACCTCAACGACCTCTCCATGCTCCGTCGCAGCTGCGGCCACTATCTCGCCTGCCCCTCCAATTCTGTTCCCGAGGTGCTCACCCAAGTCAAAAAGGAGGGCGGTTACCTCGCCCAAGCCACCGGTGGCGCGGGCATCGCCGAGGCCCTCAATCACTTTTTTGGATGACCCGCCTTTTTGCGAAAATCAGCCTTACCCCTTACTCCAACCGCCCCGCGGGAGCTTCCCGGGGCAAGCGGCCCGCCCAATAGTTAACTTTTTCCTCTCAATACATGAAGACGAAAGTCTTCCCGTAAAACTTCAGGAACCTATTCTGAAACGATGCCCCGTCGGACCGACATTCAATCGATCCTGATTATCGGTTCCGGCCCTATCATCATCGGCCAAGCGTGCGAATTCGACTACTCCGGCGTCCAAGCCTGCAAGGCCCTCCGAGAGGAGGGCTACCGCGTCATTCTGATCAACAGCAACCCCGCCACCATCATGACCGATCCGGAGTTTGCCGATCGAACCTATGTCGAGCCCATCACCCCGGAAGTGGTCGAACTCATTCTCGCCAAGGAAAAGCCCGACGCCCTCCTCCCCACCCTTGGCGGCCAAACCGCCCTCAACACCGCAATGGCCCTCCATGAGTCCGGCGCCCTCCAGCGTCATCAGGTCAAACTCATCGGCGCCCAAGTCGAGGCCATCCGCAAAGGCGAAGACCGCCAGCTCTTTAAGGACTGCATGGCCAAAATCGGCCTCGAGTGCGCCCGTTCTGCCACGGCCCACACCTTGGAAGAGGCTCGCGCGGGGGCGGCCAAGATCGGCACCTTTCCCCTGATTATCCGTCCCGCCTTTACCCTCGGCGGCACCGGGGGCGGCGTGGCCTACAACCGCGAGGAGTTTGAAAAGTTTGCCGCTTCCGGGCTCGACGCCTCCCCCACGTCCGAAATCCTCATCGAGGAATCCCTTCTCGGCTGGAAGGAGTACGAGATGGAAGTCATGCGGGATCACGCCGACAACTGTGTCATCGTTTGTTCGATCGAGAATTTTGATCCCATGGGCGTCCATACCGGAGACAGCATCACGGTCGCCCCCGCCCAAACCCTCACGGATCGGGAATATCAACGTATGCGGGATGCTTCCTTTGCCGTCATTCGGGAGATCGGCGTTGAAACCGGGGGCTCCAACATCCAGTTCGCCGTCTGCCCGCATACCGGCCGGATGATTGTCATCGAAATGAATCCCCGTGTCTCCCGCTCCTCGGCCCTCGCCTCCAAAGCCACCGGATTCCCGATCGCCAAAATCGCCGCCAAACTTGCCGTTGGCTACACCCTCGACGAACTGAAGAACGACATCACCCGGGAAACCCCCGCCTCCTTCGAGCCGACCCTGGACTACGTCGTGACCAAGATCCCGCGCTTCACCTTTGAAAAATTCCCCGGGGCGGAGCCCATCCTCACCACCTCCATGAAAAGCGTGGGCGAGGCCATGGGAATCGGCCGGACCTTCCGCGAGTCCTTTATGAAAGCCCTGCGCTCCCTGGATCTCAAAGGGCGGGAAGGACGACTCGACCTGGGAACACGGACCCCGCCCGTGCCCGAAGACCAACTCACCCACCAACTCCGCATTCCCCACCCCGCCCGGCTCTGGTATCTCAGCCATGCGCTGAACCAAGGATGGTCCGTCGAGCGTATCCACGAGATCACCAAGATTGACCCTTGGTTTCTGGACAATCTTCAGGAAATCACCGCCATCGCCCGCCGGATGGAGAAGGAATCGTGGCTAGGAAATCCCGCGGCCCTTCCTCAGCTTCGTGAGGCTCGCCTCGCTGGGTTAGCCGATCTGGATCTCGCCCGCCTACTCCCCGGCCCCGAATCGGAACTGGCGACCCGCGCCCGCACCATCCGAGCCTGGCGGGAGAAACAGAAACTCCTCCCCACCTTTCGTCTCGTCGACACCTGTGCGGCGGAATTCGAGGCCTACACCCCGTACTACTACTCCACCTACGATGCGGACGACGACGAGTCCCGCCCCACCCAAAAGCCGAAAATCCTCATTCTCGGCGGCGGCCCCAACCGAATCGGCCAAGGGATCGAATTCGACTACTGCTGTGTCCACGCCAGTTTCGCCCTCCGCGAGGACGGCTTCGAAACCATCATGGTCAACTCAAACCCGGAGACCGTCTCCACCGATTACGACACCTCCGACAAACTCTATTTTGAACCCCTCACCGCCGAAGATGTCATCCATATCTACCGGGCAGAAAACAAAGATGACCTAGTTCGCGGAATCATTGTTCAGTTTGGGGGTCAGACCCCCCTGAATTTGGCCTCCGAACTCCAGGCCGCGGGAATCCGCATCCTTGGCACCCCGGTGGAATCCATCGAACGGGCGGAGGACCGAAAACTCTTCTCGGCCATGCTCGACAAGCTGGGCCTCCGCCAGCCTCCCAACGGAACGGCCACCACCACCGAGGAGGCCTTGACCGCCGCCCAAAAGATCGGTTTCCCCCTTCTCCTGCGTCCTTCCTTTGTTTTGGGCGGGCGGGCGATGCGAATCGTTTATTCCGAGGAGGAGATCCGCACTTATATGAAGGAGTGCACCGAGGTGGCCCCGGGTCGCCCCGTCCTCCTCGATCGCTTCTTGGAAGACGCCACGGAGGTCGATGTCGACTGCGTGGCTGACGGTCAGGACGCGGTCATCGGGGCGGTCATGGAACATATTGAACAGGCGGGAATCCACTCGGGCGACAGCGCCTGCGTCATCCCGTCCCACTCTTTGCCCAAAAAAGTGATCGAGGAAATCCGCCACGCCACGCTAGCCCTGGCCAAGGAACTCGGGGTCCGCGGCCTGATGAACATCCAGTTCGCGGTCCAAAAAGAAGCGGTCTACGTCCTCGAGGTCAATCCCCGTGCGTCCCGCACAGTCCCCTTTGTCAGTAAGGCGATCGGCAAGCCGCTGGCCAAGATCGCGGCCCGCGTTATGTCCGGCAAATCCCTCAAGGAACTCGGCTTCACCTCGGAGATCATTCCCACCCACTTCTCCGTCAAGGAAGCGGTCTTCCCCTTTGCCCGCTTCCCCGGAACCGACATTCTCCTCGGGCCAGAGATGAAATCGACCGGCGAGGTCATGGGAGTCGACCGCTCCTTCGGGCTGGCCTATGCCAAGAGCCAGATGGCTGCCCAACCCTCCCTGCCGAAATCTGGCACGGTCTTTCTCAGTGTCAGGGATATCGACAAGAGCGCCGCCGTTCGCCTCGGTCAGGGCCTCCACGATCTCGGATTCAAGATCGTCTCCAGCAGCGGCACCGCTCGCAAACTGGCCGATGCCGGAATTCCCGTCACCCCTTTACTCAAACTCTCCGAAGGCCGTCCCAACGTCGTGGATCTGATCAAAAACCGGGAGATTGTTCTCGTGATCAATACACCGGCCGGAGCTGTGGCCCGGACCGAGGAGGTTCAGATCCGCACGAGTGCCCTCCAACATAAGATCCCCGTCATGACCACGGTGGCCGCCGCCCAAGCCAGCCTGGAAGGCATCAAATCCCTCCGCTCCCACGGCCTTTCCGTCCGCGCCTTACAGGATTATCACTCCTAAACTTTTCCATTCGGAACACTTCGTTCACGTGATACGTTAACGAAAATGAATAAATCATGATTCGGAATTTGATTTTCGATTGGTCCGGCACCCTGGTGGATGACCTCACCCCGGTCCTGGAGGCCACCAACCGTGTTTTCGCCGCTCACGGCAAGCCGCCCTTCGACCGCGCCACCTTTCGGGAGAAATTCTATCTCCCCTACGAAGGCTTCTATAAAGAACACATCCCTCATGCCCCCTTGCATGAACTGGAGCAGATCTTCCGTGAGGTCTTTCGCGAACTGCATCACTCCGTCTCCCTGTTGCCTGGAGCCCGGGAAATCCTCGAATATTGTCACTCCCAGAACCTTGCGGTGTTTCTTTTGAGCACGGTGCATGAGGCGGACTTTGAGGAGCAATCGCGGCGCCTAGGCGTGAACCACTTTTTCCGGGAGGCCTACGCCGGGGTGCCAGACAAGCGGGATGCCATCCACGGGATCCTGCAGGACCACCAACTCCGCCCGGAGGAGACGCTTTTTGTCGGGGACATGGAGCACGACATCGACACCGCGCGCCACGGCGGGATCCGCTCTTGTGCCGTCCTCACCGGTTATGACTCCCTCGCCAAACTCCAGAAAGCCCTGCCCGACCACATCGCCCCCGACATGTTTACCGTTTCCGAGATTCTCAAACGTCACTCGGTTCCTGAACCCCTGCCCCCCACGCCTACCGTCGGAGCCCTAATTGTGGGACCAGACAAAAAACTCCTGATGGTCCACACCCTCAAATGGTCAGGCCTTTGGGGCATCCCTGGAGGCAAGATCAAACCCGGGGAATCATCCGAGAAGGCACTAAGACGGGAGATCCTTGAGGAGACCGGCCTCAAAATCAGCTGGATCGAATTTGCCCTTGTCCAGGACTGCATCCGCTCAAAGGAGTTCTACAAACCCGCCCACTTTGTCCTGCTGAACTATCTAGCCAAAACCACCCAAAAAAAGGTAACTCTCAACCCGGAAGCCGACGACTATCGCTGGTGCACCCTCAAGGAATGCTACCAACTTAAAATCAACACCCCCACCCGCATCCTGCTGGATTGGTATAAGTCCAAAACCAAGGTAGGGCGGGGTCGATGACCCCGCTCCCTCTGAGTCTAGTTACTTCAACGAAGTGTTCAGGCAGCCTCATCGAGGTCGCCCTACCTAAACGTAAACGAACAATCGTCTTCCCATCTTCTGGAATGGACCAATGATCAACCCATGAGCTGGCAATCCTTCCCCTACAAGATCGACGCCAAGGCCGGGCAAACCCTCTACTTCTGCTCCTGCGGGCAGACCAAGAATCCTCCTTACTGCGACGGCTCCCACAAAGGATCCGGCAAGGCCCCGCATGCGGTAAAAGTGGAAAAAGACGGCCCCGTCTGGGCCTGCGGCTGCGGCAAATCCAAAAACCTCCCCTTCTGCGACGGCTCCCACAAAGGCTGAGCTTCGCTCAGCTCGATAAAGGGGCAGGATTAAGATTAAGAAAACCTAATTGTTTTCTAATGGAAGTCTTAAGTTCTCTTCCTCTTAATCTTTCCACCTAATCGAGCGCTGATTCCGCTCCGGCGGAATCAGCGAGTTCCCATCCCCACACCCTGCACCGTCTGAAACAACTTCCCCTCCGTTTTGATCGAGGGCGCAATAATGATCTCCGTCTCCTGGAACTCCCGGATGCTCTTTGCGCCCACATTCCCCATGCAGGTCACGATGGCCCCGACCAGGTTTTGCGAACCGTCATCCAGCGTGGCCGGACCAAAAAGGATCTGACGTAGGCTTCCGGTGATTCCCACCTTGATCCGCGTGCCCCGCGGAAGGTTGGCATGCGGCGTGGCCATGCCCCAGTGGTTCCCCCGTCCGGGAGCCTCTTCGCAACGCGCAAAGGCACTGCCAATCATCACCGCATCCGCTCCGCAGGCGAAAGCCTTGCAGATATCCCCGCCTTTATTCATTCCCCCGTCGGTGATGATCGGAACATAACGGCCGGTCTTCTTGTGGTAAGTATCCCGGGCCGCCGCACAGTCCACCGTGGCGGTCACCTGTGGCACCCCCAACCCCAACACCCCCCGGGTAGTGCAGGCGGCTCCGGGCCCCACCCCGACCAACAGACCGGAAATCCCCGCCTCCATCAGCTCCACGCTCACCCCGTAGGTCACAGTGTTACCCACCACGACCGGGATCTTCATCGATTTGCAGAACTTGGCTAGGTCAAGCGTCTTGTACTCCGACGAGATATGACGAACCGTGGACACGGTTGACTGCACCACAAAAATGTCCGCCCCCGCCTTCTGGGCGATCGCGCCGTACTTTTCCGCCTTTTGCGGAATAGAGGAAACAGCCGCTACAATGCCGGCCTTTTTCATTTCCTTGATCCGTTTGGCGATGAGCTCCTCTTTAATCGCCGGGATATACATTTTTTGAATCAGATGGGTGCTGGTCTCTTTGTCCGCTTTGGCGATTTGTGAGAGCACCTCCGCCGGGTTCTCATACCGCGTCTGCACCCCTTCCAGATTCAACACCGCCAACCCACCCAACTTGCCCATCGCCACGGCAAACTTCACGTCCACCACCCCGTCCATCGCCGAGGCCAGGATCGGAACCTTGAACGTATGTTTTCCAATCGAAAACTCCGTGTTGACCTCATTTGGATTAACCGTGACATCCCCCGGCACGAGAGCGATCTCGTCAAATCCGTAAGTTACCCGTGCCTTGCGATTCCGCCCGATCCACATGCCCATGATTCAGCTCCCTTTAGGTGGTGCGGGTTGCACCGGGTGCCGGGCGCCACATCGACGACAGCGCAGGCTGTGCCAAGCGTGCTCCCGCGGATTGCGCGCCCCGCAATGCGGGCAGGAAACCGTTTCCCGATACCGGCGGAAAAGGCGCGATGCTTGCCATCCACCAAACATCCACAAAACAAAAACGATGCCAAGAAAAAGGCAAAGATAGCCCAGAAGAAGTTGTGAAGGAGTCAGGTTCACGGTTTTCCCTCCCCCGGCGGCTCCACCGCCCAGAGGACCCTCACCCGGCCCCACTGAATCCACCGCCCCGGAGCCGGTTCAAACCTCCACGCCCGCAAGAGGTTGGAAGCCTCCCGATCCACCGCCGGGTCTCCCGTCGTCCCCTCCAAAAACACAAATCTCACCGCCCCATCCTCATCCACCCCAACCCGGGCGGTGGTGGGCTCAAGGGCACTGGCACTTTTCATCACCGGCAGATCCAAGGAGGTGGTTGCCTTGCGTCCCTTTAGTTCTCCCGCAATCTCCACCCAAGTCTCCGAAACCGGCCGGCCCTTGGCCGGCCCTACTTTGGGCAAAAGCGAACTCCGGTACTGTCCTAAGGCCGTTTCCGCCCGCACTGCCAAAGGTGCATCCGCCCCGACCTGGGAGGGGCGAAAAGCGGAAGTCGTGACCGGCGTCTGCGCCGCCCATGAGGTGTCCTGCCACGGCAACAGGACCAACTCCGCCAGGCGGGGCGGGGTCGCCCCGGGATAAACAATCGCGGAGGGCTCAAAGATCTGCGCGTACCCGCCCGGTAGATCCGCCTCCGCCATCAGCATGACCTTGCCCGGACTGGGCGGAGGGATGGGAGCAAATTCACCCGGATCCCGGAACAGCGAAAACGCCACCCCGTGGGCACTAAGGGAAAGAATCAGAAAGCCGGCCAACCGCCGGCCAGCACGGGTCTTGGGCCCGGGCAAATACAGCTTCACGGCGCCGTTCCGTCAGACTTGGAGGCCAGGACTGCGGAAAGCCCGTTCTGCACGACCACATCCAGCAATTGGGTCACCACCCCGTGGCGCAACTCTCGGTCCGCCCGGATCACCACGGCCGCCCGCGGCTCCACCTTGGCGATGCGAGCTAGCTCCACCCGCAGCTTTGCCAGATCCGTTACCCGGTCGTTAAAAAAAATCTGCGGCTTCAGCCCTGCCGTGGCCGTGATCACATACCGGGTGTCGCTAACCCCGCCCTTGGAGTGCCCCGGCGAGGGAGGATCCACCACGATCCCCGGTTGAAAGACAAAACTGGAGGTCAGCAGGAAAAAGATCAGGAGGAGCAGGATCACATCCACCAACGGAGCCACGTCGAGCGGCCCCCGTAGGATCCGGGCGCTCGTCCTCACCTTCATGCTGGCGGCTTCTCCGTCCGCAGCTCCGTGGTCACCGGGGTCGCCACTGCGGTCGACCGCGTCCGGCCACCCTCCTTGAGGATCTGGATCATCTCAATTCCCGCCCGCTCCATATCCTGGACCGCCCCGTTCATCCGCGAGACGAGGAAGTTGTAGGCCACATAAACCGGAATCGCCACCACCAGCCCCGCCGCCGTCGTCAACAGCGCCTCCCAGATCCCCCCCGCCAATTCCCCGACCGGCACAGTTCCCCGCGCCTGATTCACCGTCTGGAACACGTTGATCATCCCCGTCACCGTTCCCAGGAGCCCCAACAACGGCGAGATGTAACCTACCGTGGCGAGGATCGAGAGATTCTTCTCCAATCGCGGCACCTGAAGTTGCGCCACCTCCTGCAAGGCCTCCCGTAAATCCCCCAGCGGCAGATCCCGTTTTAACAGCGCCGCCTGCACCACCCGTACCGCCGGGCCATGCGCCTCGTCGCACCGCTCCAAAGCCTCCGTAAAACGCTTCTCTTTCACCAGCGCTTGAATGCCATCCAGGAACGGATCGAGCGGCACCCCCATCCGCCGATACTCGTACACCCGCTCCAGAAAGACCGCCACGGCCACAATGCTGGCCCCGAGAATGACCCACATAATGGGCCCGCCCAGCCGCACCAGCTCAAAAAGGGTCGACGGCATCCTTCCTTTCTATCGCTTCCCCGCCTTGATGGCGACTCTGCGCACGATCTCCCCTGCCATTTCCATGGTCCCCACACTCTTCTCCCCCGGAGCCGCGATATCCGCCGTCCGCCACCCCTCTCGAATCGCCCCCGCCACCGCGGCACGGATCGACTCTGCCGCCGGCCGATTCGCAAAACTCATCTCCAGCATCAGTGCCAGAGACAAAATCTGGGCCACGGGATTGGCCACCCCTTTCCCCGCAATATCCGGGGCCGAACCTCCGGCCGGCTCATAGAGACCAAAACTTCCCTGACCCAGGGAGGCACTCGGCAACATGCCCAGCGA
>JACCDW010434275.1_pt1 | contig 13482 bp, 13 predicted proteins | sample 7449781 | NCBI WGS metagenome assembly JACCDW01 (sample SAMN15323449, study PRJNA562643) | freshwater metagenome | isolation source: river surface water | place: USA:Blue River Watershed | collected 2017-08-18 | reverse complement strand
GTCCAAACTCCACCGGTGAGGTGGGTGTAGTCCTCCACGGCGTTCAAAACCTTCTGCGTAAACTTGGTGCCTTTCGGGATGATTTCTTCGTTCAGGTCGTTGGTAACGCCTTGGCTGGTTTTGCCGGCCACCAACTGCCCCAATTTGTCCAAGAAATTCACACGAAGCGCTTCCAACTGCGAAGCAAACTCCAACTCCAAAGACTCCAATTCCTCTTTGTCTTTTTTGCGCTGGTTCTTGTCTTTCAGGCTGCGGCTGAACAATTTCTTGTCAATCACCACCCCGCTTAGCGAAGGAGATGCCTTCAAAGAAGCATCCTTCACGTCGCCGGCCTTTTCGCCAAAGATGGCGCGCAGCAACTTCTCTTCGGGAGAAGGATCGCTCTCGCCTTTGGGGGTGATCTTACCAATCAAGATATCGCCTGGCTTGATCTCCGCTCCAACGCGAACAATACCGTTCTCGTCCAAATCTTTGGTGGCTTCTTCGCTTACGTTCGGAATGTCCGCCGTCAGCTCTTCCATGCCCAATTTGGTGTCCCGAACTTCCAACGAATACTCGTCGATGTGCAAGGACGTAAAGATGTCTTCGCGGACCACGCGCTCGTTGATAACGATAGCGTCCTCAAAGTTGTATCCTTTCCAAGGCATGAACGCCACAAGGAGGTTGCGGCCCAGGGCCAGTTCACCGCCTTGCGTGGCATAGCCTTCGCACAAAACCTGACCGGCTTCCACGCGCTCTCCTTTGACCACAATGGGGCGCAGGTTGATGGTGGTGCTCTGGTTGGTTTTCAAAAACTTCACCAACGGATACACCTTGACGTTGCTTTCAAAGCTCACCAGGGTGTCCTCTTCGGTGCGGTCGTAGGCGATGTGGATCTCGTTGGCGTCTACATACTCCACGGTACCAGCGCCTTCGGCGTTGATCAACACGCGGGAGTCGCGGGCCACTTGCTGTTCCAAACCGGTGCCCACCACAGGAGCTTCCGGACGCAACAACGGCACGGCCTGCCGCATCATGTTCGATCCCATCAATGCCCGGTTGGCGTCGTCGTGCTCCAAGAAAGGAATCAACGACGCGGAAATCGAGGCAATTTGGTTGGGGGCTACGTCCATCATGTCGATTTGCGTAGGCTCCATCATGGGGAAGTCGCCTTCGTCGCGCACTTTCACGCGGGGGCTCACAAAGGTCCCGTCTGCGTTCAAAATGGCGTTGGCCTGGGCAATGACCCGGTTTTCTTCCTGCTCAGCAGAAAGGTAAACGGGCGCATCGTTCAAGTTTACTTTGCCCCCTTCGATCTTCCGGTACGGCGTCTCAATGAAGCCCATGGAATTCACCTTGGCGTATACGCACAAGGACGAAATCAGACCGATGTTCGGTCCTTCCGGCGTTTCAATGGGGCACAACCGACCGTAGTGGGTATAGTGTACGTCCCGTACTTCAAATCCAGCGCGCTCGCGGCTCAAACCACCGGGTCCGAGGGCGGAAAGACGACGCTTGTGCGTAATCTCAGCCAACGGGTTGGTCTGGTCCATGAACTGGCTCAGTTGGTTCGTTCCGAAGAACGAGTTGATCACCGAGCTCAACGTCTTGGCGTTGATCAAATCGATTGGGGTAAAGACTTCGTTGTCCCGAACGTTCATCCGCTCGCGGATGGTGCGGGCCATACGGGCCAAGCCCACGCCAAACTGGTTGGCCAACTGCTCGCCTACCGTACGAACACGGCGGTTGGACAAGTGGTCGATGTCGTCCACTTCTGCCTTGGAGTTGATCAACTCAATCAGGTAGCGAACGATGTAAATGATGTCTTCTTTGGTCAGGACCTGCACCGCATTGTCGATGTTCAATCCCAACTTTTGGTTCAACCGGTAACGACCTACGTCGCCCAGGTTGTACCGCTGCTCGGAGAAAAACAACTTGTCAATGATGCCGCGTGCGGTCTCCTCGTCGGGAGCTTCCGCATTGCGCAACTGGCGGTAGATGTACTCCACAGCTTCGCGCTCGGAGTTGGTTTGGTCCTTCTGAAGGGTGTTGTAGATGATGGCGTATTCGCCGGCCTCTACATCGTCCTTGTGCAACAAAATCGTTTGCACGTCGGCTTCCAGAATCAGGTCCAGGTGTTCCTTCTCCAAAACGGTATCGCGCTCCAAGATGACCTCGTTGCGCTCGATGGACACCACTTCTCCGGTGTCTTCGTCAACGAAATCTTCCCGCCAGGATTTCAGCACCCGGGCAGCCAATTTGCGCTCCAATACCCGCTTCAAGCCGGCCTTGGATACCTTCACCTCTTCGGCCAGGCCAAAGATTTCAAGGATGTCCTTGTCGCGCTCAAAACCAATGGCTCGGAACAACGTGGTTACGGGCAACTTCTTCTTCCGGTCGATGTACGCATACATGACATTGTTGATGTCTGTAGCGAACTCAATCCAGCTTCCTTTGAACGGGATAATCCGCGCCGAATACAGCTTGGTGCCGTTGGCGTGGTAGCTCTGTCCAAAGAAAACACCTGGAGAACGGTGCAACTGCGATACCACTACCCGCTCTGCTCCGTTCACGATGAACGTGCCGCGAGGGGTCATATAGGGAATGGTTCCCAAATAAACGTCCTGCACGATGGTTTCAAAATCCTCGTGCTCAGGATCGGTACAGTACAATTTAAGACGCGCCTTCAAGGGGACGCTAAAAGTCAGACCCCGCTGGATGCATTCCATTTCGGAATACCGGGGTGGATCGACGAAGTAGTCGATAAACTCCAGAACAAACTGATTCCGGGAGTCCGTAATCGGGAAGTTCTCTGCGAAGGTTTTAAAAAGTCCTTCGAGCTTTCTGTCGTCCGGCTTTGTTTCGATTTGAAAAAAGTCACGGAACGACTTGATTTGGATGTCCAGAAAGTCCGGGCTGTCTGCCGGCGCTATGGTGGACGAGAAATTAATCCGAGGGGTTGCTTTCGCCATGGAACTCACCGCTTAGGTAAAGGGAGAAATGGAAATAATGCAAAAAAGGGTTTAGGTCCCGGGGCATGCGCCCCGAGGACCTAAACCGAAAAGGGAGGGAATTGGATTACGCCAATTCAACCACAGCCCCAGCTTCTTCAAGCTGCTTTTTCAGGGCTTCGGCTTCGTCTTTGGAAACGCCTTCCTTGATCTTGCCAGGAGCGCCGTCAACGGCATCCTTGGCTTCTTTCAGACCAAGACCGGTCATTTCCTTAACCAACTTAACAACAGCCAACTTGGAGGCACCTGCGTCCTTCAAGATCACGTCGAAAGAGGTCTTCTCTTCAGCAGCAGCAGCGCCACCACCAGCAGCAGGAGCTGCAACAGCCACAGCAGCAGCTGCGGGCTCAATGCCGTACTCCTCTTTCAGGTAGTTGGCCAATTCGCTTACTTCTTTAACGGTGAGGTTCACCAGAGCGTCACCGAGGGATTTGATATCCGCCATTGTAGGGATTTTTTTACGTTATTTAAATTGCAACAGTTGGAAGCTGAGTGCGTACTAAGTTTAGGCGTTGCGTGTCTCCAAAGTCTTGAGAAGACCTGCAACGGTTTGGCCGGCGCCGCTCTGCAAAGCAGAAATGACGTTTTTGGCCGGGCTCTGCAACAACAAGATGATATCGCCGATCAATTCTTCGCGCGACTTCAACGTTGCCAATGCTTCGAGCTGAGCATCGCCTACGAATACCGCTTCGTCGATGTAAGCTCCTTTCAACAGGGGCTTTTCCGATGACTTGCGGAATTCTTTGATCAAACGAGCGGGGGCATTGCCCTGCTCGGCGATCAGGATGCTCGTGTTCCCGTGAAGCTGGTCGTAGAGTTCGTCGAAATTCTTTGACGAACGCTCCATGGCCTTCTTCAACAAGGTATTCTTCACCACGGACAACTGAATCCCTTGCTTGGCGCACATGCGGCGCAAATTTCCGGTAGATTCGGCGTCCAAGCCGGCGATATCGGCGAGGTAAACAATGTTGGTTCCTTCCAACACACCCACCAATTCCTCAATCGCTTGATTTTTTTGCTCTTTCGTCATGGGGATTCAATTAGAAGGTTTTGATGTCTACAGCAACCCCTGGGCCCATGGTAGGGCTCAAGAAGATGCTCTTGATGTAGGTTCCTTTGGCCGCAGACGGCTTCAAGCGAACCAACGTTTTCAGAACCTCTTCGGCGTTTTCACGCAACTTGTCCGCATCAAAAGAGACGCGGCCAATGCTGGCATGTACAATACCGTAGCGGTCCACTTTGAAATCGATCTTACCGGACTTCACTTCGTTGACAGCCTTGCCAACTTCCATGGTTACGGTACCGGTTTTGGGGTTTGGCATCAAACCGCGGGGACCCAAAATACGTCCCAACGGTCCAAGCTTGCCCATGGCCGCAGGAACCGTGATGATCACGTCCACGTCGGTCCAACCGTTCTTGATCTTGTCCAAATACTCGTCCATGCCCACAAAATCCGCACCGGCTGCCTTTGCCTCTGCCTCCTTGTCGGGAGTCACCAAAGCCAAAACGCGTACCGCCTTACCGGTTCCATGAGGAAGACTCACCACGCCACGAACCATTTGGTTCGCTTTACGTGGATCAACACCCAAGCGAACGGCCAGATCAACCGATCCGTCAAACTTGGTTGTGCTCACACTCTTTACCAATGCAGCTGCATCGGCCAAAACATACTGCTTGTTGGCATCCACCTTCGCAGCAGCTTCTTTTTGCTTTTTCGTCACATTTGCCATGATTGGGTCGTGTTACAGGTTAGTTAGGCTTTTGGCCTGTCACGGTAATGCCCATGCTTCGCGCTGTTCCTGCGACCATGCTCATGGCAGATTCCAAGGTGAAACAATTCAAGTCGGTCATCTTGTCTTCTGCGATGGCCTTAACCTGATCCCAAGTGACCTTACCTACTTTCGTCCGGTTGGGAACGGCAGATCCGCCTTTTAATTTGGCAGCCTCCAACAACTGAACGGGTACGGGTGGGTTCTTAACGATAAAGTCAAAAGACTTGTCCGCATAAACCGTGATGACAACTGGGCAGAGTTTTCCTTGCTTTTCTTGCGTGCGGGCATTGAACTGCTTGCAAAATTCCATGATGTTTACCCCCTTCGCACCCAAGGCCGGACCTACGGGAGGGGAAGGGTTGGCAGCACCACCGCGAACTTGCAGCTTGATCATTGCGCTTACCTCTTTCGCCATTTTCTTGTTCTTACGTGGTTAACTCTCTGTGGAATTCTTTGGTCACTTGTGTTGGAAGCCCACTCGGGACCGCAACGGGAATTCCGACCGTTGTTATGCTTCTTTTTCTACCTGCATGAAGCTCAACTCAAGCGGTGTTTTCCGACCAAAAATCTTGACCGTAACTTCCAACTTGCGCTTCTCTTCAAATATTTTTTCTACCGTTCCCGTGAAATCACGGAAAGGTCCATCAATCACTTTAACGGACTCGCCCAATACAAATGGAACGGCCATGTGTTCAGCTGTTTCAGCCAATTCGTCTACCTTGCCCAACATGCGGTTGACCTCGGACTGACGCAAAGGGGTGGGCTCGCCGCCCTTGGCTTCGGACAAAAATCCGATAACCCCCGTAACGTTCTTAATGGTGTGAACGGCTTCGCCGGTCAAAACCAATTCGACCATGATGTATCCCGGAAAGAAATTGCGCTCTTTCAGCACCTTCTTCCCGTTGCGAATCTGGTACACCTTTTCTGTAGGAACCAAGATTTGCCCCATCAAGTCCGACAACCCAACGCGGGCCATCTCGTTCTCGATGTAGGTTTTAACCTTGTTCTCCTGGCCACTTATGGCCCGAACGACATACCACTTTTTTCCCGACTCGCTCATCGCTTTTTTTTATTGGACTTACGCAAATAAGGAATACAAGAAATCCAATGCACCCGCTAAGGACTTATCCATGGCAAACACGACCAAAGAAAAAACCACAGAAGCCACGATGACCAAAAGCGTACTCTTTTGGAGCTCCGCCCATGTAGGCCAGGTGGAAAGCTTGGCGAATTCCTCGTAGGAGGATTTCAAATAAGTTCTTAATTTTTCCATAACGATCGTATTGCCTTGCACGGGTGGAGAGATTCGAACTCCCATCAAAGGTTTTGGAGACCTCTATTCTACCCTTGAACTACACCCGTAAGTGGGAAAAGGTGCTCCGGGTTTGACCCCGGAACACCTCGTTCCCGATGAATGAATAAATTATTCGATGATCTCCGTAACCTGACCGGCACCAACGGTACGGCCACCTTCGCGGATAGCGAAACGCAGACCTTTGTTGATGGCCACAGGGGCGATCAAGTTAACCTCGATCGACAAGTTGTCGCCGGGCATAACCATCTCAACACCAGCAGGCAACATGATCTCACCTGTTACGTCAGTCGTACGCAAGTAGAACTGAGGACGGTACTTGTTGTGGAAAGGAGTGTGGCGACCGCCTTCTTCTTTCTTCAAGATGTACACCTCGGCCTTGAACTTTTTGTGAGGCTTAACGGAACCGCCTTTGCAGATAACCATACCGCGACGGATGGCCGTCTTATCGATACCGCGCAACAACAAACCTACGTTGTCACCTGCTTCGCCACGATCCAAGATCTTGCGGAACATTTCAACACCCGTGATGGTAGAAGTCAACTTTTCGTCACCGAAACCGATGATATCAACAGCGTCGCCGGTATTGGCAACACCCGTCTCAATACGACCGGTAGCAACGGTTCCACGACCGGTGATCGAGAACACGTCTTCAACAGGCATCAAGAAAGGCTTCTCGTTGTCACGAACAGGCTCTTCAATCCAGCTGTCAACAGCGTCCATCAACTCCATGATCTTGTCAACCCACTTCTCCTCGCCGTTCAAGCCACCCAAAGCAGATCCTTGGATCACAGGAGTGCTGTCGCCGTCGAATTTGTAGAATGACAACAAGTCGCGGATTTCCATTTCAACCAACTCCAACAACTCGGAGTCGTCGACCATGTCCACCTTGTTCATAAATACCACCAAACGGGGTACACCTACCTGACGGGCAAGCAGGATGTGCTCGCGGGTCTGAGGCATTGGACCGTCGGTAGCAGCTACTACCAAAATGGCACCGTCCATCTGGGCAGCACCCGTAACCATGTTCTTCACATAGTCGGCGTGTCCAGGGCAGTCAACGTGAGCGTAGTGACGGTTGGCCGTCTCGTACTCCACGTGAGCCGTGTTGATGGTAATACCACGCTCCTTTTCTTCGGGAGCTGCGTCGATCGAATCGAACGAACGCTTTTCAGACAAGCCTTTAGACGCCAAAACGGTCGTGATAGCAGCTGTCAATGTCGTTTTTCCATGGTCAACGTGACCGATGGTGCCGACGTTCAAGTGCGGTTTGTTCCGCACGAAATTCTCTTTTGCCATGGTGTTTTAGTTAATTGAGATTGAACCGAGAGAATGAATTTTGAGCCAATGGCGGGAATTGAACCCGCGACCTTTTCCTTACCAAGGAAACGCTCTACCCCTGAGCTACATCGGCAGTGCGATTCTAGAGCGGAAGACGGGGCTCGAACCCGCGGCCCTCAGCTTGGAAGGCTGATGCTCTACCAACTGAGCTACTTCCGCAATGAATCGACTGTGGGGAGAGCAGGATTCGAACCTACGTAGGCGTAGCCAACAGATTTACAGTCTGCCCCGTTTAACCGCTTCGGTATCTCCCCAATGATTGCAACCAAAAAGTCGAAAAAAACTGCTCTGAGTCGAGCCAGCAGAGGGACTCGAACCCCCGACCTGCTGATTACAAATCAGCAGCTCTACCAACTGAGCTATGCTGGCAGTAAAAAAGGAAAATTCCCTCTTTTGCAGTTTCTTTCGTAGAACGTTCCGTTTCGCAAGCAAGAAAGCGCTTTTTGAAACGGACTGCAAATGTAGGAAATTTTCCAATCCCCGCAAAGGGTGAACTAAAATTAATGGGATCTTCGACGGGATTTTGTTTTATTCACCCACCGGGACGCCGCCCGGAATGCGGAATGCACCGCTTGATCGAAGGTGAGCCCCTTCTTTTTAAGGACCAAAGTACCCCCCGGAAGTTGCACTTTCACTTCAACGACTTTTACAATTTTTCCGTCTTCGTGCTCGGTGCGCAAATAGACGTCTCCGCGAATCGCTTCCAACGCAAACTTTCCGAGCTTGTTGAACTTCTCAGCAATCAATCCAGACAAACGATCGCTGTTTTTGACGTCGACGGCATGAACAATGGCATGCATAAGATTGGGGATTTAAGGACGCTCTCCTTCCCGGCCTCGAGGATGCGCCCGCTGAACAACGGACTTTAACTGCTCAATGGAGGCATGGGTGTATACCTGGGTGGCCGAGAGATTCGCGTGCCCCAAGAGACTTCGAATCGACGCCAAGTCAGCACCCATGTCCAACAAGTGGGTTGCGAAGGTGTGCCGCATCACGTGGGGACTGGCCTTTTCAACACTGCTTGCACCTTGAAGGTACGAATGAACAATGGTATAAACGCCTTTGGGCGTAAGTTTTTTCTTTGGATGCTCCCAGAAAATCCAAGATTCCACAGGAACCCCTTCGTTTCTCGATAGGATTTGAAAATCCTGCAAGGACTCCAACCAGCCCTCCATGGCCGGTAAGATCCTTTGCTTGTCCCCTTTTCCCACAATACGGACCGTGCGAGCAGACAAATCGACGTCGGACCATCGGAGGCCGAGCAATTCCGCGCGGCGAATCCCCAAGGTGTAAAGCGTGAGCAACAAAAAACGATCCCGCTCGCCCTTCCATCCCTCCGGAAAACGTTTCGGATCCAGCAGGTCGTTGACTTCTTCCTTGCGCAAAACCCGAATCACCCGTTTAGGAACCTTGAGTCCGCGCAGCAAAGAGGCCGGTTGCGGCACATTGTCCCATCGGGTTTGGGCGAACGAGAAAAAGGTGCGCAAGACCGACAAACGCCGATTTAAAGTGCGTGCCGTCAAGCCCGCATCTGCAGCTTCGGCCAGCCAAGAGCGCACATGGAGGGTTTGTATGGGCGGAAGCTCTTGCAATTCGTATTGCTCCCGCAAATACGCCATAAAAAAGTACAAATCCCTGCGGTAGGCTTCTACCGTTGCCGGTGACATGCGGCGTTCCCGCTCCAAGTGACCCTCAAAGGCTTCCAAAGCAATTTCCAACGAATCGGCAGCACGCGATGCTTTTGGAAGAGAGTCGGACGGAGACATGGAAGGACGATGCAGTTTGTAATTGGAATCCGGTTTGCGAAGGGAAATGTACCACAAAAAAGCCCCGTTGGGAACCAACGGGGCTTTTGATTATCGTAGGGACGAGGAGATTATTCCATGTCTGCGCGACGGAGCGTCTGGACGTAGGCCGCCTTGATTACTTCCATACGTCGGGAAACCGACTTCTTCTGGAATGCCTGGCGGGCACGCAGTTGGCGCATCGTACCGGTTTTGTCAAACTTGCGTTTGTAACGCTTCAACGCGCGGTCAATGCCTTCTCCTTCTTTGATTTGAACTACCAACATGCTAAAACACCTCCTTTCATTAAGGGTGCAAAGATAAAGAATCTTTCCGACTTAAAACGAAGTATTTGCGCAGCAAGGTTTCGTCTACTTCTTCCCAACCTGGAAGGGCTCGTAATTCCCCCCACGTACGAACGGGCCGGATCCGGCTTCGGTAGCGGTGGTAAGTTGCTGCGCGCTCCCAACCAATCAACGGATGCCTTCCCAGTTCTTCTTTGCTCAAGGTCTGAAGCACCCTAGGGGGAGGCAACGAACCAAATGTCCAGTCGATGGGCCAAATGGATGCCGAATTGGGAAGTTGATCGGGAGATACAAATCCCCTCCATGTATGCCTAGCCCGAAAGAAAGCGGCGACGGAGTATGGCGACACGCCCCATTCGAGAACGTCCAGACTGTCCAAGGCGTTTGCATCTACAGGGCCCACAGGGTAGCGCAATTTGGGACGTTGGACCCAAACCACATTTGTGTCCCTGATGCGGCCAGGACCGCGATCCGTTGTAAAGGTCCGGTAGTTGGAGCGGGGAAAGTGCTCCTTCTCCCGCGGAAGACCCTGCTCAGACTGCGGCGGCGAAGGAAACCAAGTGGGCTGGGGAGGCGATGCCGTTGGGCCGAACCAAACGTTTAGCCCCATCCACACGTAGGCTCCGGCCAGGATCAAACCCGTCCCTATGCGCTGCGAACGAACAGGGAACCGGAGCCGCATGGTTCAATCGCGCTCGTCGTTTTCTGCAAACGAATCCGGTTCAGGCCTGGGAGGCGTTTTGAGGACCAATACAAAAAAGTATACGGTAAACAGGGTCACCAATCCCTGGGCCGCAATCATGGTAAAGAAAGCTGAATCGTTCATCTTTTAACGAATTATGGCGTTGCGGCGTTTTTTGTAAGCAGCGTAAACCGCAAAGGATATACCAACATAGAGGGCCAATAACAACAACCGGGCACCCACTACGAATGGATTGGATGGCTGGGTGATTTTATCGTAAATGGCCGGGAGAGCCCCCACAAAAACCCCCAACAAGATTACAGGGGTAACGTATTTGATTATAAAACGATAGACCGTGGGAATGCGGAGATCCGCTCCTTGGTTGATTTCTGCCCAGCCTTTTTCCATGCCAAAAACCCAAGCAAACAAGATAACCTCCATCAAAGCAAAAACGACCAAACTCACCGTGCCCGCCCAATAATCGTATTCATCGAAGACGCCCTCGTTGAACCACAAAACCGTTGGAGCACCCAAAACCAAGACAATGGCGCCGAAGGCCCATGCGGAAGGATTGCGTTTCCAGCCGAATTCGTCTTGCAAGAAGGCCATGACGGGTGTTCCCATAGCCAACGAAGAGGTAATGCCGGCGAAAAACAACAAACCAAACCACGCTACACCGGCAAACATGCCAAGCGTCGGTCCCCATTGGGCAAACAAATAGGGCAAGGTCTTAAAGCCCAATCCCAGCCCTCCGGACTGTGTAAGCTCCACCACTTTATCGATGCCCAAGTATCCAATGGCAATGGGTATCAAGATGGAACTGCCAAGAACAACTTCCACAAATTCATTCATCCAACCGGCACTCATGGCGTTCAAGGCAATGTCGTCCTTGCGCTTCACGTAGGACGCATAGCATTGGATGGAACCCATGCCCACGCTCAGCGTGAAGAAGATCTGTCCGGCGGCTGCCAACCATACTTTGGCGGACCAAATGGTGGAGTAATCCGGAGTCCAAAGAAAATTCAAACCGACGGTTCCGTCGAACAAGGCGCCATTCTCTCCCGCTTGCAAAGTCACGCCCTGGTAGGCCAAGAAAAGTCCAAACAAGAGCAACAGGGGCATACCGATCTTGGCAACCTTCTCGACTCCTCCGCTCAATCCGCGGGACAAAATCCATGTGTTCAAAACAAGGCAAAACAGCCAGAAAAAAATCGGCTCCATCGGATTCTCTAGGCCGATGTACGCACCAAATACCCCGGCAACTTCCGCAGCGGACTGGCCAACGAAGGTCCCCTGAATGGAATGCCAAACATAGCTGAGGGTCCAACTCTCTAAATAACAATAATAGGCAGCGACGGCGATATTGGTAAAGATTCCAAATACACCGATGTACTTCCAAATGGCGCGTTTGGGGTCGAGTTCATGCAGAATAAAGGGGGTGCTGTGGTTGCCAAAGCGGCCGCCAAAGCGACCGGTGGCCCATTCGATCCACAGCAAAGGAATGCCCATGAGCAAAAAGCTGACCAAATACGGAATCATAAATGCTCCGCCACCATTTTGAACGGCTTGCACCGGGAAGCGCAAGAAATTCCCCAATCCCACGGCGTTCCCCGCCATGGCCAAAATCAATCCAACGCGGGAACCCCACGATTCAGCTTTTGTTGACATAAAAAAAAGATACTAGCGGGCCGTGTTTACCCGGTTGGATTGCGAATATAAGCAATCGCGCCTAGCCAAACGCTTGAATTATTCGATTGGGCCGCAGTGCGCAATCACCTCCTCCAAAGAATGCGGTTCATAATTCAGATCCGCTCGTGCTTTGTCCAAAAGGAATCCGGTTTTAGGCGGTCGCTGCGCCGGCTGTCCCAATTGGGCCGTGGAGATGGGCGTAACCAACGCTGGGTCCAAGCCAAAAACGGCTGCAATACGCAAAACAAAGTCGTATACCGAAAGAACCTCGGGACCGCTGATGTGGTAGATTCCGGTGGCTTGTCGCTCGGATACCGCCAGGCAGCCGCGCGCCAGATCTTCGGCCCACGTCGGGCTGCGCCATTGGTCTTGGACCACGGTGATGGTTTTTCCTTGGCGGAGCGCGTCTACGGCCCACAAAACAATGTTGCTCCGACCGAGGCCAGGAACGCTCCCAATCACCAAGACGGTGCGTACTATGGCCCACGGACTGGTTAGTCGTTGGACGCGCTTTTCGGCTTCCCATTTGGAATGTCCATAAACACTCAAGGGGGCCGGAATGGCTGTTTCGTCGTAGGGTCCTTCTTGGCCGTCAAAAACAAAGTCGGTGCTCAGCAAAACGAAGTGAATGCCCCGGGCTTCGCACGCCGAGGCTCCCAGGTCCACCGCGTCCACATTGAGGGAGTGGCACCGCTCGGGTTGGGCTTCGCAGTCGTCCACTTGGGTCATCGCGGCGGCATGGAGGACCGAATCGGGACGGAAATCATCCAACGCCTGTTCCCAATCCTGCTTTGACGTAATGTCCAACGTGCGGTAGGCCATGTTCTTCGCATGAAGGGGGGCGCCAATGCGCTCTTCTCCTTTGGCCGTAGCCAATAGCGTTACCCCTTCCCGGCCGGCACACAAGCGCACGACCATTTGGCCCAACAAGCCGTTGGCTCCGGTCACTAAAATTCTCATGCGGGCTCTTGGTCGTTGTCCGAGGCTTCGGCGTCGGTCCACGCTCGGTTATTCCGCATCCAGAGGGCCATCTCTTGCTGCATTTTTTCCGCTTCCAAGCGAGCGGATTCCGCAAAGTCGGGACCGGAAGAGGCGTACTGAATGGAACGGGAGGCATTGATCAAGACGCCCACTCCAGGCCGATGGGCCCAACCCGCTGCAGACAAAACGTCTTGGACGTTCCCTCCCTGCGCTCCAACTCCCGGCACCAGGAAGAACGAATCGGCGGCCAAACCGCGGACAGACTTTAATCCCTCCGGTTGGGTGGCGCCCACCACAAACATGCGCTGCTCGACCGGAATCCAAGAAGCTACTTTTTCAATGACCTGCGCATATAGCGGCCGGCCATCGGCCAGACGCTGTTGCTGAAAATCGTCGGCTCCTGGATTGCTGGTCAACGCCAGAACCACGGTCCATTTATCCGGGAGCAGGAAGGGAACCACGCTGTCCTTGCCCATATAGGGGGCCACGGTGATGGCATCGAATCCCAGCTCTTGCAAGAGTCCTTGGGCATACCGGCTTGCGGTATTGCCAATGTCTCCCCGCTTGGCATCGGCAATGGTGAGGTGGCCGGGATACTGCGCCCGCAAATACCCGATGGTCTGTTC
>JACCDW010705989.1_pt1 | contig 13484 bp, 12 predicted proteins | sample 7449781 | NCBI WGS metagenome assembly JACCDW01 (sample SAMN15323449, study PRJNA562643) | freshwater metagenome | isolation source: river surface water | place: USA:Blue River Watershed | collected 2017-08-18 | reverse complement strand
CTGGACTTCAAGCACAAATTCCCATCATGCTTGGCATGAGCATGAGTGGTATTGGTTATATGCATTCTGATCTTGGAGGATTTACTGGTGGCGCAAAAAATGAGAAACTGTATACACGTTGGATGCAATTCGGGGCTTTCACTCCCATCATGAGAGCGCATGGCGAGGGCGTTCCTTCAGAGCCCATCTATTATTCTGATTCAATCAAAGCAATAGTTCAGTATTTCATTACACTACGAATGCAATTTTTGCCATATAATTATACCATGGCTTATAAGAATACACGATTTGGTACACCACTTGCAAGACCAATCTTTTGGAATGGTCCTTCAAGCAAAGAATTCACAGATATTAATGATCAATATTATTGGGGTAATGATATCATCGTAGCCCCAATACTTCATCCGGATTCAACTTCAAGGAAAGTAATTCTTCCTCCAGGCAAATGGTTTGATTTTTGGTCCAATTATCGCATTCCAGGAAATTCCAATTTCACGATGCCTGCACCTCTCAATATGATTCCTCTTTTTGTGAAGGCTGGTTCCGTCATTCCATTGACCTTCCCCATCAAGAATACTGCAAGTTATGGAAGTGATTCACTTCTTCTTATCTACTTCCGTGATAGTTCAATTACTGAAGTGAAATCACAACTATTCACTGATGATGGATTATCCTCTTCAAGTTTGAAAGATGGAAATTACAGACTGCTAGGAATACAAGTGAAAGAGGATAAAACTCACCAAATGATACTATTCTCGATGAATACTTTGGAAGGAAATGGCTATGCAGGCGAGCCAAAATCAAGAATGATTATCACAAAATGGATAGATGTGCCCAAGCCCCGAAAAATTTCAATTGGTAAGTCATCCATTCCAATGGCAAAAGATGAAATATCATTTTATACTTCACCCATGCCAATTGCATGGCACAAAAAATCAGTGAATCCAGTATTGCCCGATGAATTGCATATACGCTGCAAAACTAGTTCAGCTTCAATGAATGATATTATCTTACAATATGGAAAAGGTGGAAAGAAATAATCACTCTTTCAATGCGCCAGCCGTAAGACCTTCAATGATTTTCTTGCTGAAAAGCAAAAAGAGAATCAATACTGGCAATGCTGAAATCGAAGCGCCAGCCATGAGATGACCCCAATCGATGGATTGCCTACCAATATAATATGCAAGACCAACAGGCAATGTGCGCATTTCAGGAAGCGAAGTGAAAAGGAATGGATATAAAAATGCATTCCATGAACCGAGGAAAGTATAAATAGCCAGAACGGTGATTACAGGCTTGCATAGTGGAAGTACAATACGAAAGAAAATATACAGCTCACCTGCTCCATCAATTCTCGCGGCATCCTCTATATCAGCCGGCAATGCCCTGATATATTGTCGCATGAGAAATATCGCAAAAGGAGCAAGAATTCCAGGAATAATCAATGCCCAAAATGTATTAATCCAATCAAATGCTACCATCATTCGATATAGTGGTATCATGACTACTTGATGAGGAACCATCATGAGTCCCATTACAGAGGCAAAGAGTAGTTTTTTTCCCTTGAATTCATATCGTGCAAATGCATATCCTGCCATCGAACCCAGAATCACATTTCCGATTGTAACAATGAAGGCAATACATAATGAATTCAGAAAATATCTACCAAATGTATCTGTGATAAAGATATCTGCATAATTAGTGAGTGTTGGAATATTCTTAAAGAATTCCAATGGGCTTTCATACAGTTCAGGGCTTTCATACAAAGAGAACACAAGCATCATGAGCATAGGAATGATCATGGTTATAACCGCGATCATCAATATACCATTGATGATGATAGATGAAATCCTTTGCTTCATGCCATGATTACTCACTTGATCACACCTAGTTCTCTACCAATCTTCGCAAAAGCTTGAATAGCCTTATCTAAATGTGCTCTTGTATGAGCAGCTGAAATTTGCACACGAATTCTTGCTTGACCTTTCGGTACTACGGGATAGAAAAATCCAATCACATAAATATCTTCATCTAATAAGGCCTGAGATAATTTCTGTGCAAGCACTGCATCATACAGCATGATTGGAACAATAGGATGTGTTCCAGGTTTGATGTCAAAACCCAAAGCAACCATCTGCTCTCTGAAATACTTAGTATTCTCTTCTAAGGTATCACGCAATTCTGTAGTGGAACTGAGCAAATCAAATACTTCAATCGAAGCACCAACAACAGAGGGAGGAAGTGAATTGCTGAAGAGATATGGTCTGGATCTTTGGCGAAGTAAATCTATGATTTCTTGCCTACCTGTCGTAAATCCACCGATTCCACCACCAAGCGCCTTACCAAGCGTACCTGTGATGATGTCTACACGACCAATTGCATTGCACAATTCCGTTACCCCTCTTCCTTTTGCTCCCATGAAACCCATGGAATGGCATTCATCAGTCATGACCAATGCTTGATATTGATCTGCCAAATCACAGATTTTGTCGAGAGGAGCGATTGTACCATCCATAGAAAAAACAGCATCTGTGACAATCAAAATAAATCTCGCGCCATCTGCTCTTGCTTCTTTGAGTCTTTCTTCCAACTCAACCATATCGCAAGATGTATAACGATATCGTTTAGCTTTACACAATCTGACACCATCGATAATAGATGCATGATTGAGCGCATCAGAAATAATTGCATCTTCTTCTGTGAGCAATGGTTCAAAAACACCGCCATTTGCATCAAAACATGCAGCATATAGGATTGTATCATCAGTACCACAGAATTCTGCAATCTTTTTTTCAAGTATGCGATGTATGTCCTGCGTGCCACAAATGAAACGAACGCTTGACATCCCATACCCATGAGAATCCAAAAAATCCTTCGCAGATTGTATCACTCTAGGATGAGAAGACAATCCTAAATAGTTATTTGCACAGAAATTGAGTACAGGTCTTTCTCTGCCTTCAACCATAATTTCAGGACCTTGTTCCGAAGTGATGATGCGCTCTTTTTTCAGGAGACCACTTTCTTCAATAGATGTCAACTCAGACTGCAAATGATGTTTGAATGAACCGTACATAATAATATTCTGTAAAATGATGGATGCAAAAATATATTCTTATAAATCTTCTGATGTGGAATGGATGATAATTTCGGAGTCATCATCACATTTGCTATATAATTCAGTAATTGTATTCATAAACTTATGATGTACCAAATCCGGCGCAATTTGCGATAAAGGTTTCAATACAAAAGCTCTTTCATGCATGCGAGGATGAGGTATTGTCACTTGCTCATTTTCGAGAATAGTATCACCATAGAGCAATATGTCAATATCAATCTCCCGCTCATGCCATTTGGGTCTTGGTTTTCGATGCAATTCGGAATGCACTGTAGAAATCAATTCTAACACTTCTTCGATAGAAGATTCCGTATGTCCAATGCAAGCACAATTAAGAAAAGCAGGCTGATCTACATATCCAATTGGCTCTGTTTCATATATGTCGGATGAAACAATATCAGGAATAATTTCAGACATTCTCTTGATTGCATATCGCAGAGCAGAAAGTCTGTCACCAAGATTGGCACCCAATGACAATGCAATGGGAGTTCCCATATTCTCGCCTTTATTCATGAGAGCGTTGCATTGTATGCTCAACTTCCACATGATCGATAATATGCTTCAATGGAACGCTGAGTTTGCGGAGTCGAACTGTTACTTTTTCAATCAAAGGAAAACGCTCAAGAATCTCTTTTGAAATTTCATAACACAATGTTTCAATGAGATTATACGAATCGCCATTGACCAATTCATTAATACTATATACAATCTCTTCATAATTCACAGCTTTAGCAACATCATCACTAATAACTGCGGACATAGGATTATACCATAGATCTACATCAACCTGATATCTTCCGCCAAGTGATTGCTCTTCCGCTTTGACTCCGTGATATGAGTAGAATTGGAGATTATTCAGTGATAATTTTATGAGTGATTTAGCCATGATATTCTTATTATTAAAAACCTTGTTTTTGAATGAAGATTCCTTTATCAACTTTCATGAAAAATTCTTGATAATACTTTGGATCTTCCACTTGATACACTTCGACTGTTCTACCTTGATTATCGAGAATCTTTACCTGAAAATTTGCGCGAACTTTTGACTGTTTGCCAAACTCAGAAATATTTATGCTTGATTCAATCTGCTTGAGTTTATTGAAAATCTGCTCGCCTTGACTACGATTTCTATCAATTCCTCGAAAGAAATTAGACCAGAACTCATTTCCTTGACCATTGCCACGAAGATCGACTTCTTTTGTAGCTGTGAGGAGACCGAGTTCCAGTTGTGCATTGCGCACTATGAAGCCATCATCTTGCAAAACATTCAGCACGGCTTTCATCACGAGTTTGACATCATTTGTGTCATATTCCCTAGTTTGTACCTGCCTTGTTTGCAATTGCGTTTTTTGCGGCTGTGGAGCGCTTTGCTGATTGATCACCGTACATGAGGCAAGCAATAGCAAAGTAAGTATATATAGTGAAATCGCATTCATGTTCTTCATTCCTTATGAATTAGAATTTGGATGCATGATAGGAGAATGACTTCACTTTGCTATTAGAATCAAACTTTATCACTACAGTCAATGTTCTTTGTGTCGTTGCAGCTGCACCTGATCTTGATGCTGAACCATAGAGTACAAGGAAAAGTCCGCTTGAATTTTCTGAATATGATGCTTCTGTCGCGATTTTATCATAAACCCAAGTCTCATCTCCTCCTTCGTCTTTTGTCACAATATTTGGTGAACCAAGTGCCTCAGCAACTTGTGCGCCACTCATACCAACACGAACTTCTTTTTGAACTTTTCCGACGGTCATATCTTGTTCTTTTACTGAATGCAAATTAGAACGATGATCAACCGTTGTGCATCCCATGATTGTCATCATTGTAATCAATGTTATGGCAAATAGAGTTTTCATTGTTTTTGTCCTCTTTATAATCGTATAAAATCATCGATTGACATGAATAAGTTTTGTAGTCAGCAATCCTTTTGTATCGGAACTTACTTTCACGCTATATACTCCCGATTGCAATTCATGTGGTAGTTGCATATTCAATGATTGCTCACCGGCAAATATCGGATATTTCATAATAGCAAGTTCTTTTCCCATTTGATCTGCAAACACAATTGAAATGTCCATTGTTTCCTTAGACTGAATGTTCAAGGAAACATTGTCATTTGCAGGTTGCGGATAAATACTTGTTATTGTTAAGCCACCAGATTTTTGCAAAAATAGATCTGCACAAATATTTATGAGTTCCAATGATCCAGGGACATAATTAACCGACACCGATCTACTGAAAAAAACCTGTGTATCATTGAAAACAAATTGCGTTGTATGTAGATCACCAATTCCTACAAAACCTGATACAGTGCAAAAAATGCCACTCTTAGGAATTGTTCCATCAAATCTGATTTTGGTAATTCTCTCATCTCCAATTATATCTCTTGAAAGTATTTGAACAGCGCCAAATGCACTCGAGATTGAATCAGGCAAGAATAATCCCGCCTTAGAACGAAATTCAAGGAATGCTTCCTGCGAACCTATATATGGATACTTCTCAGTGAGATTGATGCTCATAGGAAGCGATACCTTACCTCTTGGATCCGCCTTTACTTGTGGCAATCGGACTGTTGCAGTTGCTGAATATGGTACAATACGAATGACCTTTGCGCTTGCACAAGGATAGAATGAGCATGCAATAATCTCACCGCTATCAGGCAATGAACCTGTGAATGTGATTTCAATATCTCTTTGAGATTTTGGAGGAAATATCAGTGGAAGTGATGTTGTTAATTGAAAAGCATTACCAGTTATAAAGACCGAATCGAGGCGCACTTCATTCATGGATGCATTTTGCAATGTGATTGTTTTCTTCTTCAATTCTGGAATGCAAGCAATTATGCCTGGAACAGAAATATCTGTTCCATCGCCATACCCTTTCAATACGATTGGTATTTCATACTGAGTGAGTCCTGAATGAAAAACCAATACCTCAATTATTTCTTCACCTAATTGTTTCGGGGAAAATTGTACTTCAACGAATAATGAAGCACCCGGTTTCAAAATGCTATCTGTAATCTTTGTCAATATCTTGATCGCTGGGGATTTCGTAGATATTCTATTGATTGTCACGGGCACAGGATCATCATTTCGTATGAGTTCAATGGTTTTTACGACAGTTTCATTGATGCATGCCGGACCCAATTTTTGCCCTTGTGCAATTGGTGTTATTGAACGCAGCACTCCATTTGCACGAATTGGCATAAAAAATTCTTGATTGCAAAATCCAAAGAATAATGAATCTGTGAGAAGGCCATTATCACGAGCAAGAACCCGAATGCTAATATCAATACACTTACCTGGAGCAATGCGAAGCGTATTTGGTATTTGGGAAATCAATGAAAAATGTGTTGCATCACGGAAATATGCATAATCAATAAAGATATCACCATTTCCACCATTGCAGAGATTCACTGTTAGAATCGAATCCGTTGGATGCATCATAATAGCATCACCCAAATCGGCTGAGACTATAACAGGTTTAGATGGCTCGATACGAATAAATCCAATGCTTGTATCTTTTTCCGGAAATGCAAAATCCATCACTTTGAGATTATCGGAAGTTCTTGCGGATGAGGCAAGCGACTTTCCATCCGGACTATATTTGATATCGGTCAAGAATCCTTCATGATTTGCCAATTGACCAAGAAACACATTTGTCGGAATGCGCCAAACCGAGATTTGCGGAAAGCCAGCAAATCCAGTTGCAAGGAATTGATTCGTGGAATTGAAATCCAATGCAATCACATCACTTGCTGAGTTTCTCAAGGAGCGCACAATGGTTTTTGTGGCAATATCAATTACATGCACTTCACTTGCAGACACTGAGTATAAGCTCTGCTCGCTTAGCATTGTACCCGCTGCTAGATAAGCGCCATCATTCGAAACTGCCAATTGAGAAATGAGTGGTAATGCAGGATTTGAGATTTTCGCAATCATTTGAACTGTGCTCATATCCAATACATGAATTGAGCCATCGAGCAATGCGATGCTCCCTGTGATTCCATTACCAGGATTGAATGCAGTAATTGGTTCCGGAAAAGAATATGGTGTGGATTCTGATCCATCTTTGAGTGAAATTCTGCGGAGAGTCTTCCCTCTTTTTGGAATAACAAACAATTCATCTTTGATTCGATGAACAGCAGATATTTCACCTTCTCCAGTGATGGTTTTCAGTAGAATCGGATTGAGTGAACCTCGATTAAATACAGAGAGCAATTCTTGTCCTGTGGATGGAATGCGATATACCCCATATATCGAAGAATCACTCAGATATCCAATGCCAAGCCATTCAGAACGGCTGACAGGAAATGCAATGCCTGGAATAAGAAATGTATCTCTTAGAGCACCATCTACTTTACTCCATTCTGCAATTTTACCCGATTCATAACCAGCGATGAGTGCATCTCCGATTGCATTCCACGAAATTTTTGAAACCGGCGCTTTTAGTGCAGGATGTAGAAGCGTTTTTTGATCAAAATTTCCAAGTTCTTGTCTGATGCGAAGTCTTCCGGAATCAGTAATCGTTCCTGGTGTTCTCCATAATAATACACTATCCATGCTGAATCCGAGCGTATCCCAGGTTTTTCCATTGTCGGGTGTCCAATCAACATATGTCGGAGCTCCCACTCTATACCCTTTCCATTTTACTTGATAAGGAGTGCATGGTGTGAGTATGATTGAAGTGTCCGGTGCAATAAGCTGTAGGGATCTTGTTTCTTTCATTTCAAAGCCATTTGCTCTGAGCAAGAGATAGTCTTTTTGTCCCCCTTCATAGTGCAGCACTGCATATTCTTTATAATAACCGGATCTGCTTGGCTTGAAGATGATATCGAAATAATATCCAACAGCGGGAGAAAGTCCGACCGGTGGTGGATTTGTGGACACATATGATCCAATCCAGCGATAAGAAAAGTCAGGATGTGAAAATGTAATAGAATCTAGATTTGTACTTACTTCAATGCCTCTTGAATTTTTCTTTGATCCGATTGCTTTTACAAGTAATGTGGTGTATTCTTGATATCCTTCTGCTACAGAACCAAAATTGAATTCTTCAATTTGCACGCTGAATGGGTCGCAGAAGCGCACTTGACTAATGCCATCTCTATCATGCCTTCCCAGTGTTGAACCAGTTCCAGCATTTGTAGAAACCACGAATTCTGCTCGATTTCCTCCCTCAGAACGCGTAATCCAAGTGACTTCCTGATAGCCTTGTGCATCTGGAGCTGACACAGATGTGGCTTTGGTGCTCAAATTACTTTCAACAATTGTGAGTTCTGATGAAGAAAAAGTATAGGGCGTCCCATTCGCAGAGGTTCTGAGCAATGCGCGCAAAACAGGATAATCTGCTGTGTCAATCGTGATGAAATTTGGTCGCAATTCACGAATTTCGACTCTCACTTGCGAGAAAGTTGTGGTGACAATCGCGAAGAAAGAAATGATAGAGAATATGAAGAGTTGTGGTATCATAGTATTTGAATGATCTTTGTACCTGTATAAGACACATTATGTCTCAAGAGGTTTCACCTCAGTGCGATCATTCAGAAAAAAAACTTTAAAAAAGATCATATCAGGTACAATTACTAGCACGAGAGAACCAGTATCCCTGGTGAACCATGTAGCAAAACCCTCGGCTGGCACGATAGCCTTTACGATTTGACCGGTCAAAGTCCACATGATGATGAACACCAAAAAGAAGATGGCAATAGCCAATAGACCTTCACGCAATTTGCCTTCTTGCCATCGTTTGGTGAAGGCATAGAGTCCGGCCATCGCATGTACATGAAAAATGAAGAGTTCTATCATGTGAACGAATAGTGTTGTTTGACAAGAAACTTGGCAAAATTATGGAATTGAATGAGAAATTCTGTGTGATGTGCACAAGTCTTCCAAGCGAAGATATAGCTCGAGAAATGGCAAGGCATATTCTCTCTGAACATTTAGCTTTTTGTTGCTGGATTCGGCCTGCTCATAAGGCCATTTATCATTGGGAGGGTGCTATTCAAGAGGAATCCGAAGTGGAGTTGCTTTGTAAAACTCTTCCAGTCAAGAAAATCGCATTGCATGAGTATATATTGTCTAATCATCCTTATGAAGTACCATATATAGGTGAATTTGAGGGGATTTTGAAAAACAATGAGTATATAAACTGGGCTAAAGGGGAGATTTCATTCTAATTTTTGGGGATTGAACATGAAAAAGAGATTGATTTTGCAATCGGGGGAAATATCGATGGTCTCGGAGAAATTGAGATCTGATCGTTCTATTCGGGAATGGCGGCAAGATGAGAGACCTCGCGAGCGATTATTGAATTATGGGCCAAATACCGTCAGTGATAGTGAATTATTGGCAATTTTGATTGGTACGGGTTCTCATGGAATATCAGCTTTGGACATAGCCCGCAATATGCTTGACAATTATCAGAGCATCATGAATTTAGGATCGAGATCGATTGCTGAACTATGTAGTATAAAGGGCATGGGTATGGCAAAAGCTATTGGCATTGCTGCGGCTTTTGAGCTGAGCAGGCGCTATCAGCAGGAGGCATTTAATCCTGAAAAGATATTGCAATCGCCCGATGATGTAGCAAGATATTTCATACCAAGAATGCGAGGAGCTCGCACGGAGAGTTTTTACATCGCATTATTAAATACTTCAAACATTGTATTTTCAACGAAGAAAATCAGTGAGGGCTCATTAAATTCGAGCATTGTTCATCCGCGCGAGGTATTTCGGACGGCGATCATTGAGAGTGCTGCATCGATCATTGCATTGCATAATCACCCATCGGGTAATACCGAGCCGAGCAATGAAGACATTTCACTCACTGAGCAATTGCGGCAAGTCGGCAATCTGATGCATATTCCATTGTTAGATCATATCATCATTGCTGGAGATACATATACAAGTTTGCGTGAAAGAGGTTGTTTTCCCTAGGAAGAATATGGGTTTTTCGATAGTTCAATCATATTTTGACTCTATTCATCTCATCAAAGCGGATGTCTTTAAGGATGATCGAGGTCTCTTCATGGAGTCATATCATAAAGATGCATTTGCCGAATTGGGCATGACCGATGCATTCGTCCAAGAAAATCATTCCATTTCAGCTTTGGGAGTGATTCGCGGGATGCATTTTCAGTGGGATAAGCCCATGGGTAAATTACTCAGAGTGACTTCCGGCAGGGCGCATATCGTCGAGATTGATATCAGAAAGAATTCTCCTACATTGGGTCAGCATATTCATATTGAATTATCTGCCCAAGATCCATATCAATTATGGGTTCCAGCGGGATTTGCCAATGGTTTTATGTCCATGGAGCATGGCACCGAGATGATATACAAATGCTCGTCAATGTATAATCCAAAAGCAGAATCTGGCATTCTTTGGAATGATCCGGCTTTAGCAATAGAATGGCCAATACATCAAATAGACACAGAGCCCATACTTTCTCCTAAAGACATGAAGGCTCAAACACTTGCAGAATGGCTTTCAAGACCGGAATCAACATCTTTTCAATATTGAAATCGCATCAATGATTTTTCCTTTTGCATTTCTACCCAAATTCCCTATTTTCGCCATCTATTCTTTCGAGAATATGGTTCGGTAGCTCAGTTGGTAGAGCAGCGGACTGAAAATCCGCGTGTCGGGGGTTCAATTCCCTCCCGAACCACGACCCTCAAAAAAAAAGGCATCCATTGGATGCCTTTTTTGTTTTACAGATATTTCAATCGTTAATTCACAATTACTTTCTGAATGGATACCGTATTGTTCATATGGACTCTCAGCATATACATGCCGGAATTCAACGATTGAACAGGAATCATGCATGATTCACTTCCCGCATGCAATGTATTGGAATAGTGAATTGATCCAAGAATATCGAGTAATTCAATTGTTATGTCTTGATTCGATATTTCTGAAAAACGCAATTGCAATTGATCTGATTCGCCGATAGGATTGGGGGAAACATTGAAACCAGCGATATCATCTTGTTCATCAACACTTACATTTGTGCGAATGCTGAGGGTTGCAATATCTGTTGTATCAAAACAACCATCAGTTGTAACGATGCAACGGAATGGTTGATTGTGATTGAACAATGTGCAATTCAAGACATTCAATACAGGAGTTTTTGTACCAAGATATTGGAATATGTCTTGCATATTCTGGAAACCTGTACCAAGATTTGTTTGCCATTGATAGGTAGTTCTTTCATTATTAGTACCAGCTGCGAATATTGCATTGGTTTGAATGAGGACTACAGTGTCTTTTGGTGATTCAACCACTACCTCAGCGGGTTGTCCAAGAGAGATAAATGTTTCAGCAATACAACCTTTTGCGTCAACAATAACTGCTGTATATGTACCAGCTCCAACACCTACTAATCTTTCTGTATATCTAACAGGTTGTGTATTCCATACAACTGTATAAGGTGGCGTTCCACCAATTGGTGTTGGAATGCTGATGATACCATCTGAAAATCCAAAACAACTCACTTGATTCTCTACAATTGCAGATCCTACTTCAACTTTGGTATTAGGTTGAGTGATTGTCACTGTTGATTGCGCGCTACAACCTTTGGCATCTGTAACAGTAACTGTATAAGTACCCGCTTTGAGATCTGAAGCAATTTGTGACTTTTGTTCCGGGACTGTATTCCATGAATATGCATATGGAGGAGTGCCACCTGTAGGATTTGAGACTATTGCTGAGCCACCGGCTTCACCGAAGCAATCAACATTTTTAGTGACTGAAGCAATAACATTCGAAATTGCAGGGGGCTGTGTAATTGTTATAGTAGCTGTGGCGATAGAATCACGAGAGTCCTTCACTGTAACTGAATATGTACCAGCACTCAAATTTGTAGCTGATTGCGTTGTTTGCACAGGATTTGTATTCCATGAATATGTGAATGGTCCCTTCCCACCTTCATGCGTGACAGTTGCAATACCATCATTACCTCCAAAACAAGAAACAGTTGAAACTGTCTTGACTGTTGGTATGATTGGAATTGTATCAATACCTGAAATGAATAAACCTCTGATTTCAGATTGTGTCAATGCTCTATTCCACATCGCCATATCATCAATCTTTCCTTTCCAATATCTTCCATTATCCATTTCAGAATAACCGATATGTAAACTAGGTGGCAATGAATATAGTAGCGTTGAGGTAGTTTGTGATTTCAATTCACCATTCACAAATACACTTGCCTGACCATTTGCATACTCAAGAATAACATGACTCCATCCTTCTTTTGAAAGATAGAAAACAGGAGAATTCATGAATGTATAACCATTGGATTGCCAATCGTTAATTGCATTACAAACCCAATTACTATCACCAAATTGTCTATTGTCGATCAATGTTGCAAGACCCAATTGCGTATCGGGTTTTACCCACATAGAGACAGTGAAGGAGGTGTAGTCAAACCAATCACCCAATGAGATAAAGTCATTCACCCCATCGAAGCTATAGCTAGAATTACTTGCTGAAAATCTATCGGTTTCCAATGATGCGCCATTAATCACGCCGGGTTGATTCATCCCACTGATATCATTAGCATTACCTGAAAAAGGATACCATCCTTTCAGACTATCCACGGGTATATAGCTGGGGATTTGCGCTTGCAAGCAAGCAATTGGGAGCATAATGAGTACAAGGAGTCTCAAAAAAGCATTCATGACCATTCCTTTGATGTTCAAAGTTCATTGAATAAAGTATAATGGGAATGAATACTGCAATTTTCATACCACCTTCTATTTTCAGTACTAACAAATTGTACTTAGAATCAATTTTCAGATTCATTCTATACCAATGGTATCTTTTGCCCCCAACTATGTACAGATTCTCATGGATAGAGACATTAACATAAATGTTGAATAACCCCAGTAAATCACCATATTCTCATAGCCAATTGTGTGGTAAAAAAGTATATATATTTAAGGTATAAAGAATTCTATCTGTTTATTGAATAGACTCTAGATTGCATGGTAATATTCTACTCCACTGAATGTGGTTAATGATTAGCTCAATCAATCATAATGGGGATTTATAAATTGAATAATTGTTCTTCTTTTCCTACAATTATGATTTGATCTTGTTTTACAACATATTCTTCCACACAATAGACGAAACATAAATGGCGAATTTACATATATAATGCCATTGCATTCATAAATAATCAGATTGTTTAGTGGTCGCATTGATTTAGATAATCTTGTATGTATTTCTTTTTCTATAAGTGATTGTCTTTTCTTAATTTGAGTGCGATTTATTCATGTACCTCACCACGATTGAAGCAGCATTCGATCATGCATGAATTTTGATTCTCTCTCATGAAATATTGTTTGATATATCCAT
>JACCDW012047717.1_pt1 | contig 13486 bp, 19 predicted proteins | sample 7449781 | NCBI WGS metagenome assembly JACCDW01 (sample SAMN15323449, study PRJNA562643) | freshwater metagenome | isolation source: river surface water | place: USA:Blue River Watershed | collected 2017-08-18 | reverse complement strand
ATTCTCCGTGCTCCCTTTGATCCTGAATCTAAGGAGTACGAAGACATGATCTCGGCGATGATGTATGTACTGCGCTTGAATTACAATTTCAAAGTTGCCGATCTCTCCCCGATCAAGGATTTCATTGAATCCGTACGTAAGGTAGAGGACAATCCGGCTAATCCAGGCGCTTACCTCGCACAGTTCCACAAGGAGTGGACGGATGCTGCAAAGTATCTTTTCAGGGGAATTGTCAAGGCTAAGAGCCCTTATGTTGTATCTCCAGAGACGGAAGAGTCTGTCGAGGAGAAGATTGAAGAAATACAGGCTCATGTGGAAAGTGTACAGGAGGTCATCGAACCTACTGTTGCTACCAAGAAGCGTAAGAAGTAATTAGGGTTTTAGGTTTTTCAGGGTAGGCAATATCGCCTACCCTTTTTTCTTTCAAAAAAAAGTCACATGAAAAAATTCCTTGCTTTTTGTATTATGTTGTTGTTGACCTCAGTATCTCTTCTAGGACAACAAAGTCAGTGGTTTCAATCCACTCACTACATGGAGATTGATTCTGTAGGTAAAATTAGCGCTATCCAATGGGAAAAGGCTACGTGGATTGAAGAAGCTACCCGGTTTGTCTTGGTGCAAGGCAATGAACCTTTGACAGCACCTGTTCTTAAGTTTTACAAGCAGCCTGATGTGGTTTATGCGCCTACTCTTCTTTATGAGACCTGGGGGAAATACTCTACCCTCGAGAATAGGGATTTTTATTATGTTCACCTCTCTGATCCACAATTAGGCGAATCTATCCCTTTTATAATCATGATTCACCGGAGTGCCGACAAAAAAGACGTTATTAGTCTGTCCTTACTCTTTGCCATAGAACATGAAGGGGAACGGCTTGTAAGGTTACTGGAATACAATCGATAAAAGTTTTGGAGAGGGAGTAACTAAAAAGACTCCCTCTCCTTATTGTATAATTAAAAATCCTAATTTATGTTGTTACTTCGCATGGAGAATGTGAAGGCAGGTGTTCATGCATTCCTGGAGGGAATTCCTCCAATACTTGATCACATGTCTTTATGTATTGGTCTAAATGATCCGAGCAGTTATATTGATGAACCTTTGTTAAAAGACAAAAGGGTTTTCGTCAATAAGGGAACAAAGCTCTCTAACAAGAAGCTGTTGGAAGCTAGCTCTGCGGGAGGTTGGAAGCTCTGTACCTCAATTGAGGATATTGATTATTACGTACTAAGACACCGAGATCTGAAATCGCTTTACAATGTGATAATGTATCCGGGATATGTTAATGCAAAGGTTCTGAGTGCACATGATGTTGAAGTGTTTTCTGCTTTGTGTAGGTATTTAAAACCTGCCAATACAAAGGTTTTATCTCACCTAGGAGATGCACATAACAATCGCTCAATTTATAAATCTACCTCAAGTGTAGAAAAGGTTCTTCGGTATCCTGATCATCTACTAGTTCGCCGTGATAATAAAGGTGTTCTTCACAAAGCCTATGAGGTATCCTATCCTTTCAAAAATCATGCCTTAGATAAAAATCCTCCCATTGAGAATGCGGAGTGGTTAACGGGAATGGTTGTATCGGGTACTGATGAATATTTTGTTGATGTTCTTGGCGATCTAATTGTATTGCGGGAATCGATTTTGTCGGGAAAGGTTAAGATCATAGTTGCCGATAAGCATGCAACAATATACGGTCTAACCTCAAGCATCAGCATGGAAATATCTGAGGAGCAGCGTTTGAATTTTTTCAACATGCTTATTTCAGGTACGGATACTACTGTTGCTATGGGGTTGACCTTGATGAGTAAGCTTACCCCATCTCTTCCGCTGGCACTGGTTCTTGCCTATGCCTATAATTACGGGGAAGGATTTAAGCTAAGTGAATACTCGAATATTGATTTGAAGGGTTTGAAGCATGTTCTTGACCTGAATCATATTTCTTGGTCAAACACCTCAGGTCCATTTTATCTGTTAAGTAATCTTCATGCGCGTAAGCAGTCGCTCAAAGGTCTCGGAGTTAATATTGATACCTGCGAGATGTTCAAGAAGGTTCTTATTCAGGGTATTAAGGATCGATTCAAGTCGGGAGAAAATGTTGCTCTATTAGATTACATCCTAAAATAGTAGTAAAAATGGTTCCAATTAAGTTAGAGAAAAAACAGGAGTATGCATTCCTTAAAGAAGGAATTGAAGGTGTATGTGATCATATATCCGTATGCTTGACATTGAACCAAGCATCATCTTATATTGAAGCCCCTTTAAAGGCAGGGGATAAGGTATATCTCGGTAAGGTTTCTAATATATCAAATAAGAAGTTGAAGGAAGCGTCCGCTCATTTTGGTTGGAAGTTAACCAACAACCTCGAGGAAGCTGATTACTACGTAATGAAAAAGTCGCACCTGGAAAGTTTTTATGATGTATATGATGGTATTTTCTGGGAAAGTCCTCAACAAAAGGCAAAGCTCATAAATAAAGGTCTTGTTGAAGTCAGGATGCAGAATAATCCTATTCTGAGCATGTTCGGAAAATGGAGCTATGATCCTACCAGGGTTAGTCTAGACGAACCCTTTTTGTTGATTAATGAGGTTAACGGTACTGTACAAGCTTATGAAAAGACCTTCCCGAGCAGTATAAGACAAAATCCAAAGGACCTACCAGATTTGTATTTCGGACAGCAAGATCTAAAAAGTTATTTCAAGTCATATTCAAAAGAGACAGCCCGCTGGGTATCGGGTATAGTACTCTGTTCAAAGGATTATTCTTTTTTAGAAACTTTGAATCATGTCTATGCTCTGCGCACAAGGATCGAACAGGGCAAGACAAAGATATTAGTATCGGAGGGGCATGCATCCTCGTTCAATTTGGTGCTAGCACAGGGCACAACACATGAGTTCACCGATGAACATGCTTTAAATATTTTTGAAATGTTGTGCTCCGAAGATGAGTCTACTCTTAAATTGGGGCTTACTTTGTTGACCTCTTTTAAACCGTCTATTAAAACCGCATTGGTTCTTGCCTACGCCTACAATCACGGTAAAGGGTTCAATCTCACCAATTACAAGACCTACAATTTAAATCCCCTTAAGGATAAACTCAGATTGTTTTCAATTAATTGGAAGCCTTACAGTAATAACTACCCGTATTGGTTTTTACAGAGTCTTCATGATCACAAGAACGAATTAAGGGATAACGGTATTGATATTGACAAATGTGCGATGTTTAAAAAGGTGTTTCTAAGCGGTCTCAAAGCACATTTGCGTACCCCTGAAAGGGCGGTGCTGTTGGATTATCTCACTAAATAAAAAAGGTATATGAATCATTTTCCAAATCTATCGCGTTGCTATATCAAAGATGAACATGTTGAAAAACACATCGGTAATCAAATTGATTGGAGTTGTTCTATAATAGAAAATTGTACTGTTGACAGTTCTGTGTTTGAACGAGTTCGTATGACAGTACTTGCTCGTGATTTTAAAATCAGCAACAGTATACTCAACAACGTTAATTGGCATTTTTATGGTGATCCTAAGTATAAGGGAGGATCTTTAACTATTGAGAATTGTGAATTTGTATTCGGGGAGAGGGAGCATTTCGGTCTCTATCTCAATAGCAATTCCCTTCCAAGTTCATTTAACCCTGTAACCGGTGCCTATGAGGTAGGAACTGTAAATACTAAAACCTCTTTTGCGGGGAAAACCCAAGGGGATATATGTATACCTTTTACGGTGTCTAAGTGTATAGGGGCTATCATCAGAGATTGCACGGTTCAAGGACAGGACGGTCAAGGAGATGTTCCTACACTCTTCCAATTCCATATGACAGCCGGACATTTTGAGAATGTAAAGATAAAGCAGACACATCTACAGATGAATTTCTGTGAGGGTACATTCAAGAATGTTATCCTGTCAGATAGTAAGATTACAGCTACCTTCTATGAAGCTCTTGTATCCGATCTGGTTTTGGATTATTGCAACCGTGGGGCGAAAGAATGGGAGTTCGGTGCTCTGGCAGGAAAACCGCGCGCCTCTTTGGTTTTTAATGGGTGTATCATAAAAGGTATGTCAATTAAGGATACCTACCTGCATGGTATGGTCTTTCAAGAGAGTGACGGTAAACTCGGTAGCCAAATGAAAGATTCGACATTTGAAAATTGTGCAATATGGAAAGGTTCTTTTGCAGGGTGTTCATTTGAGAATGTCAAATTAATTGATTGTGATTTATACGGGATTGATTTTAGAAGAGCGGATCTCAGAGGTATCACAGGGCTTGAAACATGTAAGAACATAGCTTCATGTTTTTATGATGCCTCAACGATTTGGCCTTCGGGATATCGTCCTGATCAGGAGACCACTCTTTAAATAGAAAACATATGAATGTAGCAGAGGATGTAGCAAAGAAAATTCGATCGCTCATCATAAAGGAACCTTTTTACGGGTATCTTTTAATGAGAGTCCAAAAGGCTATTACCGAGGATAATCAAGTTGCTCAAACGGCAAATGTAAGCCGTAAATTTGATAGCATTGATATAACCCTTACGGTGAATTCAAACTTTTGGAAGGATTTGCAAAATGGTTGTCGCATGGGGGTTCTCAAGCATGAGATTCTTCATATTGTGTTCGGTCATTTGTTTATGTGTAATCGTTCTATGGATCAGCAGTTATTTAATATAGCAGCGGATCTTGAGATCAATCAATACATAGATAAAGAGTATAAGGACGGAACGTGGAAAGGCATTGAAATAAATAATGAGCCTTTTCGGTCTCTCAATCTTCCTCTAAAAGCAGGCTCTCTTGAATATTACAATCTCTTGAAAAAAGAGATCAAGGATAATCCGGAGAGCGATATAGCTAAGATGCTTAATGCCTTTAAACAAGGCGGCTACATCATAAAGGGAACGTTGAGTGATGGATCGTCCTATGAGGTATTCACAGATAATATTGATTGGGAGTTTTTTGGTGATCTGTCAGATGCGGAGAAAAAATTGATCCGCAATCAAATCGAACATCAAATCAGGGAAGCGGCCTCTGAGGCAAAAAGACAGCAAGGCAAGCTTCCAGGTGAGATTGAAGATATCATCAAGATCCTTGACAATCAATACAAACCGGCTACTGATTGGAAAGCAATCGTACGCAAATTCGCGGGCAGCGCTATTCGTACAAAGATTACCTCATCATATCATAAGATCAATAAAAGATTTCCAGGTAATCCGGGAATGCGCATCAAGCATCTTACCAAGTTATTAGTTGCCATTGATACCTCAGGTTCGGTGGATGCCGTGCAACTGAATCAATTCTTTGCTCAGATTGAATTCATAAGAAAGTCGGGGTGTGAGGTTATGCTCGTGCATGCTGATACAGCAGTTGCTCGAGTTGAGAAGTTCAAGGGTCTAAAAGATCATCAATCTGTATTTGGAAGGGGCGGTACTGATTTTGATGCTGTAATTGATTATTTCAATGAGCATCGTAATGAGTATAAAGCTTTGATCTATTTTACGGATGGATATGCTAGTGCTCCTACTTCTATTCCTCTTGGAAAAGTGTTGTGGGTTTTTCCTAATAATGTAGAAGTAAATACAAACCTACCAGGTTTACATTGTCAAATTAATTAAAAATAATTCAACATGACCAACGCAGTAAAAATCAAAGAATTAAGGGAGGTGATCAATCACATCATCTCCAACAATCAGATTCTTCAAGAAAAAGGCAAGATGCCTATTGCTCTGGAGATTCAAGGGGAATCGGGAATTGGTAAGACCTCGGTTGTCATTCAAATAGCTGAGGAGCTGGGTTTGGAGGTAGTCAAGATCAATCTTGCTCAAATCGAGGATCCGGGTGATCTTGCAGGCTTTCCTTTGAGGCAAGTAGAGTATAATATGGAAGATGGCTCAAGTATGTGGGTAGATGAATTCAACATCAAGCATATGCTCGAGACTCATAGTCTAAAACCAACCGGCAGGTCTCGTACTGCATATTGCCCTCCCAAGTGGGTTGATTCGGAGAGTAAGGGCGGTATCTTGTTGCTCGATGATTGGAATCGGGGTGATGGTCGTATGCTGCAGGCTGTAATGGAGCTCATTGATCGGCAGGAGTATAGCGGATGGAAGCTTCCTAAAAATTGGCATATCATCTTGACAAGTAATCCTGATAATGGGGAGTATCTTGTCAATAGTATTGATAATGCTCAGCGTACGAGGTTCATTACCGTCAATCTTGCTTTTGATGTTAAGGAGTGGGCTTACTGGGCTGACCGGGTAGGAGTAGATTCAAGGTGTATCAATTTCCTGCTGCTCAATCCGGAGCTAGCTAGCCAGGGATCTAATAGCCGTACCATTACTACCTTTTTCAACAGCATCTCATGTATTGAGGAGTTTTCAAAGAAGCTCTTGCTGATTCAAACTCTGGGGGAGGGATCGGTAGGTCTTGAATTTGCTTCCGTCTTTACTTCCTTTGTTCATAATAAGCTCGATCAGCTCATAGGTGCTCAGAATATCATGGAGATGGATGAGGCATATGTTTTTCGTACTCTCAAGAGCCTCATAGGTACGGGAGATGACTACCGCGCCGATATTGCATCTACTCTAGGTCTTCGTCTGAAGAATTATCTTATCCTTTATAAAGGCTCGTTCAGCAAACCAATGCAAGAGAGGTTGATGGCATTGTTGAATTCAGATGTATTTACCGTAGATATCATTTACAACATGATGTTGGGTATCTTCGAGGTTCGTCAAAAAGATATAATGCCTCTTCTGAGCCATCCTAAGGTAATAAATTTGTTGGTAGGCTCTACGACAGAGTAAAGTAATATTTTTACTGTTGGTTGATTTTTTAGGTTTAGAAAATGGGGGAGTTGATAATATCGCTCCCCCTTTTCATTTTTATTTCTAATAGGTTGTTGACTTAGTAATTATTTTTTTGTATCTTTACTTTAAAAAAAAATGAAACTACCGAAATTAAATGATCTCTCATCCTATGAGATACTTAGCCTGTATGTAATAGGTATGTTTTTTGTAGGTGCTTTGTTGTGTATGTTTTTTATAGTTAAAGATATAATTACCCAGTAAGAGATGGATATAAAGGAGGCACTCGATATATGGCATAAGTTAGGCCATACAACTCATGACTACTATGATGAGCATCTTAATTACATCATCCTATTTCTAAAACACGGAATCCCTGTAGGAAAAGTTACTGCCATCCCAGGTCAAGGATTGGAATGGGAGCTTCCTGATGATTTACTCAACTACTCTAAATAACACTTCACATGAAAAAAATTGAAATGGTACTTGTCCAAGGAGGAACCTATACTATGGGTTGGTCAAAGGCTCTCTTAGATACCCTCCGAGAACAAGACGCTATTGAGTTTAATCAAGATTATATCCCTTTATTAGGTACCCAACCTGTTAGTCTTTCAGACTTTTTTATAGGGGTTTTTCCCGTAACTTGTGGTGAGTGGCGAGAGGTGATGGGGAGCAACCCTCCATTGTTTAAAGGAGATGATAATCCTGTTGAAGGGGTAAGCTGGAATGATGCACAAGTCTTTATTGCAAGGCTCAATGATCTGACTGGTAAGGAGTACAGACTCCCGACAGAGGCTGAATGGGAATATGCAGCTCGAGGTGGTCAGCATAGTAAGGAGTATCTTTTTTCAGGAAGTAACGATATCGAAGAAGTCGGCTGGGTAAAACCAAGTCAAGACTTGGAAGAACAAACACGTCCCGTGGGTCTAAAAAAGCCTAATGAACTGGGCTTATATGACATGACAGGAAACGTGTGGGAGTGGTGTTGGGACTGGTACTTACCGTATGATGGTAAACTCAAGCATAATCCAAAGGGCGCTCTTCAAGGACTTGCGCGCTCAATCCGGGGCGGATGTATTCATACCAAACATTACTTACCTCAGAGAGCTGCAATTGTACCTATGAGTACGGCTTACACTACGGGCTTTCGTCTTGCAATGTCTGCTAATACTATCTAGATATGCCATTAGAATTTAAAATAAACATTATTCTCCTGCTCATGGTAGGGATATATTTCCTAATTAAAATTTTGATAAAGAGATATAAAAATGGATAAGCAAATTATTTACAGCCGGAATAATTATCAAGAAGTATTGATACCGGAGGGGTTATCTAAAAAGATTCAAAGTATAATGGTTGACCCTTTCATGTTTATTATAGGGGATGCTCGATACCCGATTCCTTATACCGCTCGACAAGGGGAGACAGGTTTATGGGTAGAATGTAGTCATACTCGTATCCGTATTAACAAGTTCATTCATTTACATCCCCAACCCGGATGTTATTTGAATGAAATGCAGTGCGCTGATTTTAAAGCTGCCTTATCCAACACCCTTTACCAGACATTTTTGGAAACACGCATACGAGCCGCATATGATCTGGGAAAGGATGAAGGTTTCCCATGGGGCCAACAAGTTGATGCATACATCTTGGTAAGGGGTGCTGACATTTCGACGGAAACCTCAATTGAGGGTGAATATTGTAATTTGAAAATCACGGTGGGAATTCACAATGATTTCATGCCTGTAAATTATAACGGGTATGTTCGATGATTAGGTTTTCTTCTGAAATTTAAATTCGCGTATTCCTATTTTAAATTCGCTCTAACAAGTTTTTTTTAATCAATCAATATAATAATATACCATGAATCAACCTACGTTTATAATTCAATCAGAAGTGGAGAATTACTTTTTAGAACTTGCCACTATTGAGGATCTCGAACTTCACGTCAGAACATTTGAACAAGCCTATAAGGAGTATAAAAAGGCTATTGAAAAAAATATCCCGCCTCTTCATCGCCATCAGATAGAGGCATTGAAAAAGTTTATTAAGGTGGGCTGGCTTGTGTACAGTAGTAAGCTCGACTACAAGATAGTCAAAAAAACTCGTAAACATATTCAACCTTCATATACGGTAATTTTTTTAGTAGAGTTTTTCTATAGCAGGACCTATACAGATAAAAGTCACGTGGCTGAGATTCATGTAGGACCTAAAAAAATAAGTATGAAAGCCCCCAAATGCTCTACTGTTGAGTATTCCTATGACAACAATGGGGTTGACCATTTTATTGATGCTGCCCTGGCGTATTACGGACAAGTAACACCCCATACTATTTCACAAGATGATTATCCACAAATTATTAAATTAAAGTAGAATGAAAAACCAGCATGGTATTGAATGTCCAGTAAACTGGAGCCATGTTCACGAACAATTTAACTGGGTATCTATTGATTGGGATGGGCGAGTTTATGCCCACGAAACAGAACCATATCTATGCAATGGGTTTTGGTTTCAAAAAAATAGCGATAGTTACAGACGTTTAAGAGATGTTTCGGCACCGCTAAATGCATCTCAATGTCTTTGGCAACGTCCTAAGCCTTAAAGAATTTTTTAACCTTTAAAAAATATTAGCGTTATGATGATAACAGTGGGGGATGTAAAAGTGTTCCCGAAAAATTTAAAAATTGAAATTGACAGTCCTGATCAGGAAATTGTCACCTATAACGACGGTGAATTCGGACCTGCCAACGCTCAACAAAAAGCAGAATTCCTTGAAAAGTATCGAGACACTAGCAACTGGTACGATGATACTGTAATTCGGAGGGAGTATGAATCATGGTATGGTTCACCTGAAGATCCTACCGAAGAATCTCGTATCATAAAATTTCAAGTTTTCAGTGAAGTCATTGAGGTTGATCTCGATGGTGATCATGAAAACATTCCCGCATCCAAAGCTCATCGTACACCTACTGTTGAACAGATTGATGTATTGAAGTATCTACTTGACAACGAGATCATCCCTGAACAAGTCACACTCACCCTCGAACCCGGAGAGTATTATACCCGAGGATCGGCTGTACCTCCATGCATCATATTTGACGCAATACTCGAACGTACAACCGGTGAACAAGTACCCAAAACAGCACTCTGCTTTTTGAGGGGAAACGGCAAACTCGAAATCGATCATCATGGAGTGACCTATACATCACACTGGAGCCCCCTGGAGGGTTGGACAGTCATCCACTTGAATCGACTATTCGACATTCTGAATGAACGGTTCGGTAAGATTACCTATCGTAAATAATAAAAAAAGAGTCATGAAAAAGAGCTTTGTTAAAAGAGCTATATTACCTTCCATTGAAACCAATGCCTCCGGGGTAGTAAAGTACATGTCAGACTGTCCTGCCAGTTTGATTGTCTACTTCCTTAAGAGGCATAAGGACATGTTTAAGAAGTCCCAGTATCTACCCCTACTGGGTATGGCTCGCTATATTTTAGACAACCCGCGGGAGGTACGTCCTCGGAGGGGAACCTTAGATGCTGAAAGAATCATTGAAGTAGATGGCATTCCTTTTGAATACCTTCCTATTAAAGATGAGCTAGGCGCCCTCAAAGGTATAGTCCGGATCCTAGGTATGACCCTTCTCTTTCGCGCAGCTCGAGTGTGGGATCACCTTAAGGAGGAATACACCAATCAATTCAGGTTGATATATGAGGTAATTGACACCGCTGATCCAAAGAGTAACCCGCCAGAGCAACAAGATAATGAAATGTTATCTCAATGGGAACCGTAGTAGTATTTTTTTAATTGTAATTAGATTGTATCATTAATAATAAAAACAATGACAGCAGAGCAATTATTAGAACAGTATGCGGCAGGTTTCCGGTATTTTCCAAAAGTTGATCTATCGGGAGTTTCTTTGAAAGGAGTGGATCTCAGCGGAATAGATCTTACAGATGCAGATTTGATAGAAGCCGACCTAAGAGGATCTAATTTTAGTGGTGCAATATTGACGGGAGCAAACTTTCAACTTGCTAATCTTAAAAGTACAAACCTGTCAGGGGCAAAACTAGACCAGGGCGTCAATTTGGAAGAGGCAACCTTAATCTGGGCTATTCTATCCAATGCTGACCTGAGTAATGCGTATATGATTAATGCTACCCTACAAGAGGCTATTCTTGAGGGGGCTATCTTAAAAGGAGCCAACCTAAGCGAGGCCTATATGTATGGTGCAAAGTTGGGTAAAGCAAACCTTCAAGATGTAAACCTATGGCAAGCAAATCTTATCAAGGCGGATCTCAAAGATGCTGATTTAAGTCGGGCACGTATGGAAGGTGCTAATCTGACGAGAGCTGAGCTTTGCAGGGCTGACTTGACAGGGGCAATGCTAGCTGGAACTATTATGGTAAATGCCAATCTATGGGATGCAAATCTCAAGGACGCTACCCTAGCGCACATAAACCTTTTAAATGCAAACATGACAGGGGTGAATTTAGCTGGGGTTTTTATCAATGGAACGATAGCCTCAGATTAGTACATAAGATATAAAAGTTATGAACGACCGGGAAAAAGAAACTGAAACCTTCACGTGAAGGTAAGTGGTTTGCGAGATAATTAGTAAAACAAGGCGAGCCAGATGCCAAAAAGACAAATCCCCAGGGCAGGGGTAGCAAATATGGTTTTTAAAGTTATAAATTTTCCAGGCTACGGTAATTTAGCATTTAACGAGGCTGGGATGATGGATGGCATAGTTTCCGAAATTATTGTCGATCCCGCTTTAGTAGTAGACGGTATAGCTCCACCAGAAGCAATCAAGTATTCACCGGGAGATCAGCTTAAGGTAATTAATATTAAACTAGATGAAAAGATGGCATCCGGTGCAGCTGTCTGGGTCTGGGATGGGAAAAGCCCTCATGGTGATATTATCTGCTTTTCGGGAATTAAGATCTGTACAGAGGCCTAAAAAAAGAGAGAGACAGGAGGTCTGATAATGGACGCTAGCGACCTCCTGTTTTTGATTTTCTAACTCCGTCCAATATATAAAAGATTATGTTGCATAGATTTTTTAAATATGAGGTTTTAGAAGCCCCTGATGCTATCCGAGAGCGCGTAGCCCAAAAATGCTCTGACTTAGTTGAGACAGCCTATCTTAGGAGCCCTACAGTCCTTGAGGTACTAAAACGTGAATTTCCTGCCGAGGTAGGTAGAGTGCGCATTCAGTTATCTAATGCTTCGGGAGAATATAAGTTCATCTGGGACAATTGTAATTTGACTCACTTTGAATCAGTGTCTGACGTCGTTCACATGTATGGTGGTTTTTTAGCTGCTGACACAATTGGGGGATGGCATGTTACTTTAGAACCTGTACCAGCAGATTTTTTTACTACAGGCGGTCGTCTCAAAGATCTGGCAGGCTATCCGGCCTCAGAAGTTCAACTCGCTGAGATTTACAGTCACATTCGGGAACGAGTTGAAAACCTCAAGAGTAAGGTAGAATAGCCTAAGTATAGGCAGAAGGAATAACTACCTAATCAAACCCCTTGATATTTTACTTACTGGGGGGGAGGTCATTTTTTATAGTCTCACATCCTAACGGAGGACCTAGGAATAGGACCTGGTTCGAATCCAGGGTGGGGTCTCTAACAATTAAAAACTATTGAGTTATGAAATTTCAAATGTTTGGCGAAAGGGTAACCCTTGCAAGGTTTGAAAGCCCTGAGATAAGAGTAAGCCTCCCAGACCACGTTCTTGTAGTCCTGCAAAAATTGGAGAATGCTGGGGTAATCCGTCCGGATGATGTACTAGGCATGGATCCTGGGATTCACGGTGGAAAATCCATTACCTTTCCGGAGATTGAATTTGACGTACAGTTTACTACAGGTATTCCCTATTGTCAGATTACAATTGATGGACAGCATCTGACATTTTCTGATTACCGTTTTACTGACATAAGAGTTGACATATGGAATGCTAGCCAAGATGCTGACCTCTTGGATGAAGCTGTTACAACTTTTTTACAAACTCTTAAAAAGGTTTTCGGAGCTCTACCTACCGCCATTTCATATAAGGCTGGCAAATAACATCCATATAAAAGAAATAAAATGAAAACAGTAATTTTTAAAGAGTATATGACGTATGAAGATATTGTCATTGGACGTCAAAGAGGTCTTAGTAAGATCTGGGGTGCAAAAATTCCTGAAGACAAAGATCTCATCCGGTTATGTGCTCTTCCTGCAATTGAAATATCTCAATTCCATGAAGAGTTATTTTTAGTAACCAAAGAGTTAGGGAAAACTCAATGGGTAGGGGAAGCTCCATGTCTTGATCATACCTTACAGGTAACTAAGATGTCTTGTAAGGATTCGGGTTATTTTGATGTTGAGTGTATGATTAAGGACAGTAATGGAAACCCTACCGGTGCTATAATTTTTGCACACATACCTCCTATGATGGCTGAGGTTCTTGATGGTGCTCGTTGTAATGTATTGGGTGAATTAGAGTTTGAACAATAAGTCTATAACCAAGAGACTCAATGAGTCTTTTTAAAAATCTCTTCATATGTACAAGTTTGTAAAGGAGATGATAGTCGCTCCGTCGGATCTGACGGATGTTTTAAGTCGTGCATATCATGAGAGTCAATCACCTACGATTCGACTATGTCATGGAAATGATAAGACACCTGCGGGAAT
>JACCDW010668450.1_pt1 | contig 13493 bp, 9 predicted proteins | sample 7449781 | NCBI WGS metagenome assembly JACCDW01 (sample SAMN15323449, study PRJNA562643) | freshwater metagenome | isolation source: river surface water | place: USA:Blue River Watershed | collected 2017-08-18 | reverse complement strand
GCTTTTCCTTTGCGGTGTCGGGGATGATAATACCAGAAGCAGTTTTTTGTTCTGCCGGAACGGGTTCAATCAGAACGCGATCGGCCAAAGGTTTGATGTTAACTGACATAACTCTATTGAAAATTTGGTTTACCCCTAACTCGCCACAACTATGCCAATTGAAAAAAAAGAGCAGAGAACTGAATTTTTTGCTGTTTTTGAAGAATTTTTGTCAGTTTGCAGATATGTTTTCTGTCAACTTGGCAAAATCTTCAATTTTTGCTTGATTCTCTATAGTGAACTGGATGGCTCTTTGACCAATATTTTTTCGAGTTTCTGAATTACTTACCCAGTCCAAAAGTAAGTCTTGTAATTCTTGAGCGTTGGTAAAACAGGCAGCAATACCTGCATCGATGGCATCTGATGCTTCGGGAAATTTTTGGTGTTTTGGTCCAAATAATACGGGAACACCAAAACAAAGTGCCTCGGTAATATTGTGCAATCCTTTGCCAAATCCACCACCAATTACCGCTAGTTGTACAGCGCTATACGCTAATGCCAGCTGACCAATGGAGTCCAATACCAGTATCTGGCAATTTTCAGGAAAACTAGCAGTGTAATCGTTTTGATCTTCGTTGAAATTTGGGTTAATTTCGGTGTATAATATGGGGGAATATGGTCCGAAATTGTGTAGAATTTCTTGGCAATGTTGGTGTGAAATATCGTGGGGTGCGAGAAGAATTTTCCAGTTGTTGCCAAAGAATTGTTGATGAAATTTGGCGTCCGATAAACATTCCAATAGCAGTTTCTCTTCCGCTGGCCAGGAAGATCCCAACACCAATGTATTTTGGTTAGACATCCACTGCAACAAGGCTTTTTCATTGGAATTCCGGGTGGCTTGGATATTTGCTTGGACCTGTTGAGTGCGGAGTATTGCCCTACTAAATTTGGGGTCTCCAAACCAATGCACGTTGGACAATCCATTCTTTTCAGCAATTTCCACCATGGTTGATTTAATTACGCCGATGTATTTAGCTTTAGCAATAGCATTTTTCCATACTTTTCCTATCGGCCTCCACAGAAATTGATCCTCCCTGAAGGAAGTGCCCAAAAGAAACAACGGAATGCCTCGATTATTAATTGCGGTCAATAAATTTAGCCAAAATTCATATCGAATAATCACCACTGAAACCGGATTTATTGCGGTTAAAAATTGCTTTATTTCTGAATTTCTATCCCATGGTAAATAGGTTTTATGAAAATTTCCAGTGGGTAATTTTGCGTTGTTGTAACCCGATGGGGAGTAAAAGGAGAAAATAACTTGAATATTGGTACTGTTCTTTACAATCCTCAGTGCAATGGGGAGTGCCATCTCGTATTCGCCTAGGGAAGCACAGTGAAATAGCCAAGTTTTTTTATTCGTAGAGATTGTTTTTAATCCCAAATAATCGATGCGGGTTCTCCCGGAAACCATTTGTTTGGCTTTGGGATTGAACCAGGCAGCTATTTTATGTAAGCTTACAAAAAGTTCTATCGCTATGGGGTATAAAATCTTCAACGGAGACGGGATTGCTGCAATAATCTGTTAGGATGATGTATAAAGGGTATTAAGCGTTCTCAAACCGGTAATCAATCAAAAAAGTAATCGGATTTTGAATTTTGTACTTTCGATTTTGAATCCAAGTTGATAGGGATGACGATTCCAAATTGAGTGCCGATGGAAAAGTCTATCTGCCTTGGATCGGGTGCTCTATTTAAACCAAAGTCCCAAGATCTGGCTGGTGTAGTGAGACTTTGCATGCAATGAATGCCAATAAAAACAGAGATCGCATCGTTGTTTAGGTATTGATATCGGATACTTTCAGTAATGGCGATGCCCCGTCTGTAGTTATCGTAGCCATCGGCATAAATACCCTCTAATTGGGGTGTTTTACCCTTGTCTAATTGGAATTGGGTAAAATGTTCGTGATATCCTAAACCCCCAGTGTAAATAATAGAATGTACGGCCAAAGGCGTTGTTTTGATCGGGTCTATTTTACCTACGGTTGCTGCGATATTAAAGCCACGTAGGTAAGCTCGAACGATGGTGCTAAATCCAAATTGGTCTAAAACATAGCCCGAAGGACCTTGAATTCCACCAAACATACTATCGGCGTTTACCGAACTTCCGTGATAGGGCATGTAATGAAACCCTACTAAGAATTTTTCCTTTTTTTGATATTCTGCGCCCAATGCGGCAGCAAGGTGATTGGAATATCTTCCCGACCAGCCCCCTTGGTTGTATTGAATTCCGCCGCCAACATTTAATACGATCCAATCCGATGGGGTATATTCTTTCTTGGGTGGTGGAGTATTGCTTCTAACCGGTGGTTTTGATATCGGTTTGTTGGTGTCATTTAATACCAATGATTCCAATATATTTGCTTGTTCGGGTGATGTAGTAAGGGGTTTGAAAATGGGAATTATCTCTGTAGACCCAAAGACATCTTCGGAATTTCCGCCGAAAATCGTGAGTAGACACATTAGCATCAGCGATTTGCAAGAAAATTGAGGTCGCATAAGTTCGAAGATAGGTTTATAATACGTTGATTATAGAATTTCGTTCAAGCAATTTAAAAATCCTTGTGGATTTTCGGCATGTACCCAATGACCCGCTTTTTCTACGGTGTGAAATACGGCAGTGGGAAAATATTGCAGGATGAAATCTTTGTCGGTTTCTTTTATGTAACCACTTTTATCTCCAGCGATAAAGTGTGTTTCGCCTAAAAACGGTTGTGTGAATTCTAGTCCACCTATGATTTGAGGATACCAAGTTTCAATTGCCGATAGGTTACTTTTTGTTTTATAGCCACCGGTTGGAAGGGGTTCGATATTTTTTAGCAGGAATTGTCTTACAGACATTTCAGGGGCATAAGGTTCGAAGGCTTCTTCTACTTCTTTGCGAGTAGAGAATGTATGAAAAGGAACTTCGTTGAATGCTCTGAAATAGCCCAAATGTCCGGGGACATAGGCTTTCGGAGCAATATCCACTACGATTAATTTTTTTACTAATTCGGGATAGTGATGGGCAAAAAGCATGGCAGTCTTTCCACCCATGGAGTGGCCCATAACCCAATTTGATTTGTTTCCGTCCCCTAAGCTAACCATCAAATCTTTAAGGTCTTCCACCATGGCTTGAAAGGAATTATCGGCATCGTGAAAACTTTTGCCGTGATTTCTGGCATCGAAGGTGATTACTTTAAATTGATGAGAAAGCTGTTGGGCTGCTAGGTGCCAATTGTCTAACATGCCAAAAATTCCATGCAGAATATAGAGGCTATGGGCGTTGTTTTCGCCGTAAATCTTGTGGTTAACTAGTGGCTTACTCATGCGATTTATATAAAAAAAGCCCCGATTTCTCGAGGCTTTTCCTATGGAAATTCAATTAATTTAAAAAAGATTCAACTGGGGTGTACTCAAGGTTAAACGCTTCACTAACTCCTTTGTAAACCACTTTCCCGTTGATTACGTTAAGACCCAAAGTTAATTCTTTGCTGTCTTTGCAAGCTTGCTTCCAGCCTTTGTTCGCCAATTGCACCGCATAAGGAAGGGTAGCATTGGTAAGTGCCAAGGTAGAAGTATAAGGCACAGCGCCAGGCATATTGGCTACACAATAATGCATAACACCATCCACTTCGTACACCGGTTCCGCGTGAGTGGTAGGTTTTGAAGTTTCGAAGCATCCTCCTTGGTCTATAGCTACGTCCACGATAACCGCTCCTTTTTTCATTGTAGGTAACATTTCGCGGGTGATCAATTTTGGTGCTTTGGCACCAGGGATCAATACCCCACCGATAACTAAATCAGCAGTTTTTACTGCATTTTTAATATTGTATTCGTTAGAAATTAAGGTGTCTACATTGGCAGGCATGATATCGTCTAATTGACGTAAACGGGCCAAGGAAATATCCATAATTGTAACGTTTGCACCTAAACCGGCAGCCATTTTCGCTGCTTGGGTACCCACAATTCCACCGCCTAAAACCACTACCTCTGCAGGTTTAACGCCGGGTACACCGCCCAACAAAATACCACGTCCGCCCATGGGTTTTTCTAAGTATTTAGCACCTTCTTGGATACTCATTCTACCAGCAACTTCGCTCATTGGAACCAATAAAGGCAAGCTTCTATCGGCTTTTTCTACGGTTTCGTATGCTAAGCAAACGGCGCCACTCTTAATCATTGCATGAGTAAGGGGCTCGTACGATGCAAAATGGAAATAGGTGAATAATAACTGGTTTTCACGAATCAAAGCATATTCCTGTTCGATAGGTTCTTTTACTTTGATAATCATTTCGGCGATACCATACACTTCCTCGATGGTTGGAAGAATTTTAGCCCCCGCGCCAACGTATTCTTCGTCGCTGAATCCACTGCCATTACCCGCAGTGTGTTGAACATAAACGGTATGACCGTGTTTTACCAATTCGCTAGCTCCAGCAGGAGTAAGTGCAACGCGATTTTCGTTGTTTTTAATTTCTTTGGGTACGCCGATAATCATAATTGAAAAGTGGCGCAAAGATACGATTTATATGTTAATTGATTTTCTTGGCCAAGGATTTTGGCAAGGCGTCTTTATGAACCATAATAGAAATGGTTTTATAGCGGAAATACGACTCGCTTACGTAAAACAATCCACCCAAATAATTGCCTATTCCCCAAGAGTTTTTAACCAAGAAATAGGTCTTGTTGTCGTTGCCCAGACTCATGCCAACGATATGCATTCCATGGTCATCGGTAGTGGTTTGTTTATCAAATGCTTCCTGCCTCACTTCTGGAGTGATTACCTTTTCTTTTACGGGTTCTGCAAAAGCATTGCTCTTTTTTTCTGCCCCCGCATCGTTGAAACCGGCGTTGTCTTTTCCAATTTTTTGGATCGTAGACTCGTCTTCGGGTACCAAAGCCAATCCATCGCGGAATGAAAATCCTTTTTCGCTTACATCGGCCGCCCAGGCAACGGTATAGCCTTTGTTTAACGCATCTTTTACCGTTTGCGTAAATTCATCTAAGGGGAGATTCCATGCTCGATCCATGGCCCAGTTGTCTTGTACTTCAATGGGAAAATGCTCGTAGGGAAGATGATGCGTGAAACTGGTTAAAGCCACATAATCATCCATATTTAAACCTAATGAATTAGCAAAACTGGTGGGTGTATAGCTTTTGCCTTGATAAGTAAAAAGACTGGGTACTGGACCTAAATACGCATCCAAAATTCCTTCCAAGCCTTTGATCCAATCGGTGGAATAGGTGCCGGGCTCGCGTTTTACCAAGGCTTCCATGTAACCTTTTAAAACGGCGATCATTTCGGCATGATCGTGCTTCGTGGCTCCATTTTTTAAGCCGGTGTACACCTCTTCGGGTACGATACCGTATTTTTTTATAATGGAAGGAATATCATGGCCTTCACCCCCTTGCTCAAAGTTGTGTTTGCCGTTCATTCGCAAGTACATTTTTGCTTTCTCAACATAAGCCCACCGAGCAACATACATCTGCGATAAATTATGCTGACCTTTTCCCAATCGAATCAATTCGCTTTCCAACATGCTCAACGTTGAATAACTCCAACAAGTAGAAGTTCGGCACTGATCTTCAACAGGCAGGCAGGCTAATTTAGCGGTTGGACTAAAACTGTATGCCGATTGTGCCTTATTTTTTGTTAGGTCTATCGAATTGTAAGGCAGTATATTGCTGATTTTGTCTTGCGCTTGCGTGTAACCTATTATCAAACTACTAAGAATTAGGGCCGCCAAGGCATTTTGTACCGATCTTATAACAATTTTAAAATTCATGCCGATTGCAAATTACGCATTTTCTAATACAGGTGTTTGGCTAATTTCTTTGAAAGGTCGCCGTATTGTATACGATTTGGGTTTGTGAATGTATTTGGCATAGAACTTAACAATGCCTCGAATAAATCTGCTATTGGAGTAAAATAGAAAACTATTTTCTACAGGAACTGCACCCAATGTACTTTTAATTTCAGTAGAGGTTCTGCCCATGCACAGGGAAGATTTTTGATTTTCTATACACCATCCTATGGTATCAATCATCATTCGTTGATACAGGGAAAATTCTTCGGCAAATTCATCGTTAATACCCAAATGCATAGCAAAAACATTTTTATCGGATGTAATTGCCGAAATGAATCCAATCAATTGATTGTTATAGTAGTACCCCCAAACTTTGAAATCATCTTTCAATGATCTGCTGAAATTAAATAGCATTTCGGAAAGATTGGGTGAAATGGCAAGTGTTTTTTGCTTTAACGTCTTTCCTAGTAATCTGGCACAGGCAGCAACCCACTCCGATGCAGGTTGTTCACTGAGCAATTTTTTCTCAACGGCGTTTGACACACTGAGAACCTTTTTATTTCGCACGCGGTATTTGGACGACATCGCCGAGAGATAATCGTCTAGCGATTTCCAAGTATTCGGGATGCTTAGATTCATAAATGGGTCTGCTGGAATTTGGATGGCATCCTTATGTTTTTCATTCCCTAACACGTTGATAATTAATGCGCCACATTGAAGAGATTGGAATTGTTCAATCCCTCTATGTGGGTTAATTATTGGAAAGTTTAATCCAGGAGTACAAGCATTTCCGCTGTATTGAATAAACCCTTTAGCACTGATTTTTGAGACCAATTTCAATATCCAACGAAAAACATACTTACCGGTTGGTTTGGATAATTCCAAAAAACTCACGGGAAAGTTGCCGGTTTCACAGGTTACGTTTCCGCCATAATTAGGCATGGAAGTTTGTAGGTTGGAAAAGATATTGGGGTTAAGTGATTCCAAGACGACTGCGGTAATTGCGACGTCAAAATTAAGGTATTTGTAGAGCCAATAGGGTGTGTAGTTCGATAATTAGTCTTTGGAATTTGCGAAATATCCGATTAAAGTAAAACTATGTTCGTTTATTTTCATGGGGGATTTTCTAAATTATGGGTAAAACTGATTAGGTTTGTAAGTTAAGAATTTATGAAGAGTAAATGGTTTTTGGTTGGCGTTTCTGCTGCCGCAGCAATGTTTCCAGCAACAAGTATAGGGCAATCGAAATCACCTAAAAAATCCAAGCCTGCTACCAATAGCAGTAAACCGGTTTCCACTACGGATACGAAGGGTGCGGCTGCAGGTAAAAAGGATATGCTACCTGTAATGTCCTCTCAGGAATTAGCTCAGCGTTTATCTTCTTATAAAAGGGTGACACTTACAACAGATACGTCGTTATTAAGTGCTGCAGAACGTAAATGTTTAACCCATATGATTAAGGCTGCCGAATATGCCGATGCTATTTTTTGGAAGCAGGCCATCGGTCCCAAAGAAGAGTTTTTATCGTCTATTAAAGATACCAATCAGCGAAAGTTCGCGGCAATCAATTATGGCCCCTGGGATCGATTGAATAATGATAAGCCATTTATTTCGGGGTATGGTGTAAAACCAGCAGGTGCTCAATTTTATGTAGAAGGATTTACTACCAAATTGGTAAAAGACACTTTGTTGCTTCGTGATGTCCTTTCACCCTATACTTTAATTAAAAAGTATGAAATGCCAAAGCCGCCGCCACCAATGAAACCTGGTGCCGATGCTATGCCAATGGACCCTATGGATATGGAATTGCCTAATCCTGGGATGCCAATGGAAGGCACCGATGGACAGCAATATGCTATTCAAAAATATAGCGAAGCCTATCGCAAGGAGATTATGAAAATTGTGATGCATCTTAACGAAGCGGCACAAGCGATAGAGGGTGAGGATAAAGAGTTTGCGGAATATTTGCGAATGCGTAGCGGTGGTTTGATGATGGACGATTATATCATGAGCGATATACAATGGCTTGGTTTAAAGTCGCACTTGGATATCGTGATTGGTCCAATCGAGAATTATGAAGATAAATTAACAGGGCAAAAAACATCGTACGAGTCTTATGTTTTGGTGCGTGACATGGAATGGGGCAAGCGATTGGAGAAGTACGTTGCAATGTTGCCTTCTTTACAGGCTGGACTTCCTGTGGAACCCAAGTACAAGCCGGTTTTGAATAGCGGTTCGGATGCTTCAGCAGCGGGAGAAATTATCCAAAAAGATGGATTTCCGCCCATGCAAAAGCCAGCACAAGCTATGAGTTCTTTGGCAGTTTTTGATGTGGTTTATTACGGCGGAGATTGCAATTCGGGCAGCAAAACTATTGCCGTTAATTTACCGAACGATGAAACTATTCAGGAGAACTTTGGAACGCGTAGGTCGCAGTTAAAGAACACCATGAAAGCGAAGTTTGATCATATTGTTGTGCCGATTTCGAAATTAGTGATTGCGCCGGAACAGCAGAAACATATCACCTTTGATGCGTTTTTTAACAATGTGATGTTTCATGAAGTGGCGCATGGATTGGGTGTGAAATATGTTGTGTCTGGTTCGGATAAATCTAATGCTAGTGATAAAAGTTCGAAGACGATTCGCGAGGCTTTGGGTGTTCATTATTCCGCGTTGGAGGAATGTAAAGCCGATGTGCTTGGATTATACATGGTAACGGAATTGTTTGATAAGAAGGAGTTGGGTGGAAAATTGGATGATTACTATGTGACTTTTGTGGCGTCGGTTTTTAGAAGTGTTCGATTTGGTGCTTCTTCTGCTCATGGCAAAGCAAATATGATAACCTTTAATACCTTGTTGGAGCGCGGCGCCATTGTTTATTCGGCTTCGTCAACGGGTGGATATTACACGGTTAATGTAGCAAAAATGCGTAGTGCAATTGCGGTGTTAGCAGGATCTTTGTTGCAAGTGCAGGGAGATGGTGATCCGGTAAAAGCTGCGGATATGCTACAATCTATGGGCAATATTCGCGAAGGTTTGGCTGCTGATTTAAAACGTATTGAAGCCGCTGCTATACCCGTAGATTTGGTGTTTGATCAGGGGATTTCAACCTTGGGATTGGATAAATATTTTGATGATCCCGAAGTGAAAATGCGCGAATGGGCAAAACAGCAACAACAGCGCGGAGGAATGAACGGTGGAATGAATGGAAATGGTATGGGTATGCCCGGCGGGCCCGGAACTGGCCCCAATGGACTAGGTAACCCTCCTACAGGAGCACCTCCAATGGGTAAACCCGGTCAGCCTCCTGTGCCACCAGCACCCCCGGCAGGGAATAATCCTCCTGCAAAAGTTAAGAAATAAGAAAATAAAGGAATTTTAAATAGTTTTGAAATAGTACGTCGTTAATAGTTAAGTAGTTTTTATGAAGTTAAATCGTTGGGTGGTCTTAACCACCACCACCAGTGTACTGGCATTATTTGTTTTTTGTAGTAATAAAAAGTCAACAGGTTCGGATGGTTTTTTTGGCCATCTGATGGGTGTTTTACAATATGCTCATTATCAGCCAAAAGAAGTAGATGATAGTTTGTCGGCCAAGGTATATGAGAATTTGCTGGGTCAATTAGACAGAACCAAGCACTTTTTCACCCAAGAAGATTTAAAGCAATTATCGGCACATAAATACTCAATTGACGACCAAATTAAAGCAGGTAGATTTGATTTTTTTGATCAAACTTGGCAAACCCTGCATAAGCGTATCGATGTGCTCCAGCCGTTTATTGAAGCGGAATTGAGCAAACCCTATGTTTACAATGGCAACGAAGAATATGTGTTGGAGGATGAGCCACAGAATTACATGGTAAACGAAGCGGCATTGCTTGAGGATTGGAAACGCTGGTTGAAATTTCAGTCGCTAGAACGACTTTCAAGAAAAATGGAAAGTCAAAAGAAGATGAAAGACTCGGCATCGGCCAGTAAAATCAAGCCATATGACACTTTGGAACTAGGTGCTCGAAACGAGACCAAAAAATTCTATGCGGATTGGTTTAAGCGGTTGAAAAAAATGGATCGCAGAGATCAGATTGCCATGTACGCCAATGCTATTTCTGAAGTTTACGATCCACATACTGAGTATTTCCCACCTGAGGACAAGGACAATTTCGATATCGGGATGACCGGTAAATTGGAAGGTATTGGGGCTACTTTAACGGAAAGAGATGGGTATATCAAAGTTGAGCGAATTGTACCAGGTAGTGCCAGCTATCGTCAGGGTGAATTAAAAGCCGGCGATTTAATTTTGAAAGTGGCACAGGGATCGGCGGAGCCAGTGGATGTGGTTGATATGAAATTGGATGACGCAATTCAATTAATTCGTGGCAAAAAGGGCACGGAAGTTCGATTAACGGTGAAAAAGCCCGACGGAAAAACTCAGGTTATTCCCATTATTCGTGAAGTTGTGGTGATTGAAGATACCTACGCTAGAAGCGCTATTATCAATTACCAGGGTCTTTCGTTGGGATTGATTCAGTTGCCTAGTTTTTATGCTGATTTTTCAACTCGTGGAAGAGGCAGACATTCCAGTGAGGATGTGCGTTTGGAAATTGAGAAATTAAAAGAAGCAGGTGTGAAGGGAATTATTTTGGATTTGCGTAATAATGGCGGTGGAAGTTTGCAGGATGCGATAGATATGGGCGGATTGTTCATACCGCAAGGGCCCATCGTTCAAGTGAAAGATGCGAGAGGCGTGGAAGTATATTCGGACAGAGACCCTGCTGTGAATTACAGTGGTCCTTTGGTAGTTTTGGTAAATACGTACAGTGCCAGTGCCAGTGAAATTTTGGCAGCGGCAATGCAAGATTATAATCGTGCCATTATCATTGGAACAAAAAGTACTTTTGGAAAAGGTACTGTGCAGACGTTTGTGCCTTTAGAAGGAGGAGTTACCGATGTGTTCCCTCGAGGATACGGTCAATTGAAAGTTACCATTCAAAAATTCTACCGCATCAATGGAGGAACTACCCAATTGATGGGGGTAGTTCCCGATGTGATACTTCCTGACTTGTATGACGGAATAGAGCAAGGGGAGAAAGAAATGGATTATCATTTGGCTTACGATAAAATCCCCTCTGCGGTTTACAGTCCATTTAATCCATACAAGGAAGACCGCAGAAAATTGGCGATTAAGCAAACCAATGCGAAAAAAGGCGGATCGGAGTATTTTGGATTAGTTATAAATCGTTCAGAAGAGTTGGCTAAGCAGCGTAAATCGTACACGTATTCCTTGAATTTGGAGAAGTTTGAAAAACAGCAAGAGGCTTTACGCAATCAAGACAAACCGTTAAAGGATTTTAAATACAGAACGGTAGCCGATACCATCATGCCTTTGGCGGTGGATATGGATGCGGTGAAAGGGGATAAAACCAAAGAAGCGTTGAAGTTAGACTGGTTAAAGCGCTACAAAGAAGATGCTGTTTTCGATATGGGATTGTTTGCCATGAGTGATTGGATTGGTGAAACTCCTTCGGCAAATGTGGATTCAAAGAAGAAATCGAGTAAAAAAGAATCGAAAAAGCCATCGGCCAAAAAACAAAGTAGTGGTAAAGGAGAATCAAAACCTGCTGCGAAGAAAACCCCTGTGAAGGCGGCTACTCCTGTTTCTCCGATGTAGTTCTGGTTAGTCCTTCCACAGAGGAATGAACAGTGCGGAAGCGAGAACAAGTATTAGGAAATCTAATGCCCCTACTAGGGCAATGTCTTTCCAAACGCTGCTCACCAATACCGGATTAATGGTTTTGTTTGATGCTTTCATGCCAACCAAAATGATGGGTAAAATTACTGGCAAACTCAGCACGGGTGCCAAGAAGCCTGCTTGATTGGCTTTGGATGCAATTGCGCCAATAAGGGTGAATACAAAACTAATGCCCGCGGTTACCAATAAAAGGTTGGTGAAATAGGCTTGAATATGCTGAATGGGGAAGCCCATGAAAAACCCGAATAATAGCAGATTTAATATGGTTAACATCAGCATAGTAACGATGCCGTATACCATTTTTGACCAGAGAATTAGTGTGGGAGATGCTAATTGGTTATAATAAATCCAACGCGAGCGATTGATCCCTAAGAAATTTTTAGAGACTGCTTGCAACGTGCACAGTACAAGAACCAACCAAAACAAACTGTTCCAGATTTTTGGGGTGATGTGAGGTTGGGTTAGAAAGGACAGTAGTGCCATAGCCGCGATTTGAAGTCCTGCCGCAGCAATTACCGCAGGTTTTTTTAGATCCATGGCCCATTCTGACTTGATCAAAGTGATCAGTATTTTGATGCCGTGAAACTTGGGCGTTGAATTTTGATTGGGTGAAATGTAGTTTCGGCTATGGTCTAACATGAATAGGCGGAAAAAACTATCGGTGCGATTGCTTTGCGAAGGTATGCAATATTTTGTGCAATGCTTACGATATTTGCGGCATCTATGTTTACCAAGATTTTAGTTGCCAACCGAGGAGAAATAGCGATTCGAGTAATGAGAACTTGCAGAGAAATGGGCATTCAAACCGTTGCTATTTATAGTGAAGCGGACAAAAATGCGATGCACGTTCGGTATGCAGATGAAGCGTATTGCATAGGCGGTCCTGCCAGCGCTGATAGTTATCTTCGGATGGATAAAATCGTGGAATTGTGTAAGCAGACGGGGGCGCAAGCGGTGCATCCGGGTTACGGATTTTTAAGCGAGAATGCCAAATTTGCAAATCTCTTAAAGGACAATGGTATTGTGCTTATAGGCCCTACGGCCGCCGCCATGGAGGTAATGGGCAGTAAGATTGCCTCAAAGCAGGCAGTAAAAGAGTTTGGCGTGCCATTGGTGCCAGGTATAGACGAAGCGATTAAAGATGCGGATGCTGCCTTGCAGGTAGCCAAGGAAGTGGGATTCCCTGTGTTGGTGAAAGCCAGTGCGGGTGGTGGCGGAAAAGGAATGCGCGTGGTTGAACGAGAAGAAGATTTTTTAAGCAGCCTAACGATGGCTCAAAACGAAGCGCGCAGTGCTTTTGGCGATGATAGTGTTTTTATCGAAAAATATGTGGGTTCACCAAGGCATATTGAGTTTCAGATAATGGCCGATTCCTTCGGGAATGTTTGCCATCTATTTGAACGTGAATGCAGTATTCAACGTAGGCATCAGAAATTGGTGGAGGAGGCGCCCAGTGCGGTGTTGAGCGAAGCATTAAGGGCTAAAATGGGAGAAGCGGCGGTGAATGTAGCTAGAGCTTGCAATTACACCGGTGCAGGAACCGTTGAGTTTTTATTAGGCGATGGAGATTCTTTTTATTTTTTGGAAATGAATACCCGTTTGCAGGTGGAGCATCCCGTTACAGAAATGATAACCGGAATCGATTTAGTAAAAGAGCAAATACAAGTTGCCTTTGGAATGCCGTTGTCTTTTGAACAAAAAGATCTTGCTATAAACGGCCATGCCATTGAGTTGCGAATTTGTGCAGAAGACCCAGCCAATCAATTTTTACCCAACGTGGGTACCGTAGAAACATACAAAATTCCCCAAGGTCCAGGAATTCGGGTTGATGATTGCATGGAAAGTGGAATGGAAATTCCAATTTATTACGATAACATGCTCGCAAAACTCGTTGTATGGGGTGAAAATAGAGAGGC
>JACCDW010537487.1_pt1 | contig 13493 bp, 9 predicted proteins | sample 7449781 | NCBI WGS metagenome assembly JACCDW01 (sample SAMN15323449, study PRJNA562643) | freshwater metagenome | isolation source: river surface water | place: USA:Blue River Watershed | collected 2017-08-18 | reverse complement strand
TGGCAAAGTCAATTTCGGCTTCGGTGGTCCAACGGCCCACGGTCATGCGCAAACTGCTGTGGGCCAATTCGTCGCTGCGGCCCAAGGCGCGCAATACGTAGCTGGGCTCCAAGCTGGCAGAGGTACAAGCAGAACCTGATGACACCGCCAAACCTTTGATGCCCATGATGAGCGATTCGCCTTCAACATAGTTGAAGCTCATGTTGATGTTGTGGGGAACACGCTGGGTAGGGTGACCGTTCAAGAACACTTGCTCAACGTCTTTCAAGCCATTGATCAGGCGCTCTTGCAATGCTTTGGCCTTGGCAATGTCTTGGTCCATTTCTAAGCGCGCAATGCGGAAGGCTTCACCCATGCCCACGCACTGGTGTGTAGGCAAAGTGCCAGAACGCATGCCGCGCTCGTGACCGCCACCGTGCATTTGCGCTTCGAGGCGCACACGGGGTTTGCGGCGCACATACAAAGCACCAATGCCTTTGGGGCCGTAGGTTTTGTGCGAGGCCAAGCTCATCAAATCGACGGGCAAGGTGTTGAGGTCGATGGGCAATTTGCCTGTGGCTTGCGCAGCATCCACATGGAAGATGATGCCCTTCTCACGGCAAATGGCGCCAATGGTGGGAATGTCTTGAATCACGCCAATTTCGTTGTTCACAAACATGACGCTGACCAAGATGGTGTCGGGGCGCAAAGCAGCCTTGAACACGTCGAGGTTGACCAAGCCGTCTTCTTGCACGTCAAGGTAAGTGACTTCAAAGCCTTGGCGCTCTAGTTCACGCATGGTGTCGAGAACAGCTTTGTGTTCGGTCTTGACCGTAATCAGGTGCTTGCCTCGAGATTTGTAAAACTGCGCTGCGCCCTTCAATGCCAAGTTGTTGGACTCGGTGGCACCACTGGTCCACACAATTTCGCGGGGGTCTGCACCAATGAGGTCGGCCACATCTTTGCGGGCTTTCTCGACGGCCTCTTCTGCTTCCCAACCCCAAGCGTGGCTGCGTGAAGCGGGATTGCCAAAGTGCTCGCGCAACCAAGGAATCATGGCATCGACAACGCGTGGATCACAAGGATTGGTGGCGCTGTAGTCGAGGTAAATGGGGAAATGAGGTGTGCTGTTCATGCTTGAAAACTTCTCAAGATTTCATCAATGTGTTGCCCAAGGCAAACACGGAATTGGGGGCGTTCACGCGCACAGGCTGAACCACTGGCATGGCCGAAATGGCGCGCTTGATGGCGGGCTTGTCTTCAATGGTGTGACCTGCGGCCAATTGGTCATCGACCAATTTTTGCAAGTTGACTGAGTCCAAAAACTCAACCATGCGGGAGTTCAGGGAGGCCCACAAATCGTGGGTCATGCAACGGCCGGTGCTGCCATGGCAGTTTTCTTTGCCGCCGCAGTGGGTGGCATCGATGGGCTCGTCCACCGACAAAATGATGTCGGCCACGGTAATGTCGGAAGCTTTTTTGGCGAGGGTATAGCCGCCGCCAGGTCCGCGGGTGGACTCGACCAATTGATGGCGACGCAACTTACCGAACAACTGCTCTAGGTAAGACAAAGAGATTTCTTGACGCTGGCTGATGGCAGCCAAAGTGACCGGGCCTGAATGCTGTCGCAGGGCCAAATCGATCATGGCGGTGACCGCAAATCGACCTTTGGTGGTGAGGCGCATGGCTAGATCCTAGGTTGTTGACTAATTCGCTCGACTATAGCAGAACTTGAGCGGAATAGTAGGAATACGATTTGAAGGTCTTTATGGCCATGGGAAAAGCGCCCCACCCCCATTTCGAGCCCAGCTTCAGGCTTTCAGCACCACCACGTTGTCGGTTCCTGGTGCCCCAAAAGCTTGCGACTTGAGCATCTGCAATTGGTCTCGCACCTGGGCCGCCTTCTCAAAATCGAGGTTTTTGGCGTGTTCCATCATCTGCTTCTCGAGTTGCTTGATGGCTTTGGAGATGTCCTTCTCGCTCATCTCCTCCACTTTGGCCCGCTGAACGGCGGCCAACTCTAAGCGTTCGGCTTCTTTGCCCGCCTTCTCGCTGTAAACCCCATCAATCAGATCGCGCACTTGCTTCACGATGCTGCGCGGCGTGATGCCCATGGCTTCGTTGTGGGCCAGTTGCTTGGCCCGCCGGCGCTCGGTTTCGCCGATAGCCCGATTCATGGAATCGGTCATGCGATCGGCATAGAGAATGGCGCGGCCATGAAGGTTTCGCGCTGCACGTCCGATGGTTTGGATCAAGCTGCGTTCTGAGCGCAAGAAGCCTTCTTTGTCGGCGTCCAAAATGGCCACCAAAGACACCTCGGGAATGTCCAAACCTTCGCGCAACAAATTGATGCCCACCAACACATCAAAGGCGCCAAGGCGCAGGTCGCGCAAAATTTCAACACGCTCCACAGTGTCGACATCGGAGTGCAAGTAACGAACCTTCACGCCGTTGTCAGACAAATAGTCGGTCAGCTGCTCGGCCATGCGTTTGGTCAGTGTGGTAATGAGTACGCGCTCGTGCTTTTCAACGCGGATGCGAATTTCTTGCAGCACATCGTCCACTTGGTGAATGGCGGGTCGCACTTCCACTTGGGGGTCGACCAAACCTGTGGGCCTGACCACCTGCTCCACCACTTTGCCTGAATGCGTTTTTTCGTAATCGGCCGGTGTGGCTGAAACAAAAATGCATTGGCGCATTTTGGTTTCAAACTCTTCAAATTTAAGGGGCCGGTTGTCTAGCGCACTGGGCAACCTGAAGCCATATTCCACCAGCGTGGTTTTGCGTGCACGATCGCCGTTGTACATGGCGTTAAGCTGACCAATCATTTGGTGGCTCTCGTCCAAGAACATGATGGAATCCAAAGGCATGTAGTCGGTCAGGGTGCTGGGTGCGGCACCAGGTTCCGCGCCTGACAAATGGCGAGTGTAGTTTTCAATGCCTTTGCAGTGCCCCACTTCACTGAGCATTTCCAAATCAAAACGCGTGCGTTGCTCTAGCCGCTGTGCTTCCACCAATTTGCCCATGCCCACCAGTTGTTGAAGACGCTCGGCCAATTCAACTTTGATGGTCTCCACCGCAGCCAATACTTTGTCGCGCGGTGTGACGTAGTGGCTGGAAGGATAGACGGTGAAGCGGGGAATTTTTTGACGGATTCGACCTGTCAGTGGGTCAAACAATTGCAGGCTTTCAACTTCGTCGTCAAACAATTCAATGCGCACCGCCAACTCAGAATGCTCGGCGGGAAACACATCGATGGTGTCGCCTCGCACACGAAACTTGCCGCGGCTAAAGTCTTGGTCATTGCGCATGTATTGCATGCGAATGAGTTGAGAGATCACATCGCGCTGCCCCACTTTGTCGCCGGTGCGCAATATCATGATCATGCGGTGATAACTCTCGGGCTCGCCAATGCCGTAGATGGCCGACACGGTGGCCACAATGACCACGTCGCGACGTTCCATCAAACTCTTGGTGCACGACAAGCGCATCTGCTCAATGTGCTCGTTGATGGCGGAGTCTTTTTCAATGAACAAATCGCGCTGAGGTACGTAGGCTTCGGGCTGGTAGTAGTCGTAATAGCTGACGAAATACTCAACGGCGTTTTTAGGAAAGAACTCTCTAAATTCTGAGTACAGCTGTGCGGCCAAGGTTTTGTTGGGCGCAAACACAATGGCGGGCTTGCCCATTTGGGCAATCACGTTGGCCATGGTGAAAGTCTTGCCAGAGCCCGTCACGCCCAGCAAGGTTTGAAACACTTCGCCGTCATTCAGCCCCTCCACCAAACCTTCGATGGCGGTGGGTTGATCGCCCGCTGGCGGATAGGGTTGGTACAACTCAAAGGGCGAGCCCTCGTAATGCACAAATTTGCCTTCAGGTGCCACATGCGGCACGGCTTCGAGGACGGGTTCAAAAGAATCGGGTGAGACGGCCATGGAACTTCTTGAGATGGGTCAATTTGGGGCGAAAAATGGAAGAAAGAGCCGTTAAAATTAGGGGCAACCCTAAAGCCTAACCTAGGTTTGGGATTTCTGCCATCCGCAACCTCCTTATCAAGGACTTTTTTCATGTCTCTGTTTACCGCCGTCGAAATGGCCCCCCGCGACCCCATCTTGGGTTTGAACGAACAATTTGCAGCCGACACCAACCCCAACAAAGTGAACTTGGGTGTGGGCGTTTATTTCGACGACAACGGCAAACTCCCCTTGCTCGAGTGCGTGCAAGCTGCTGAAAAAGCCATGATGGACAAACCCAGCGCCCGTGGCTACCTGCCCATCGACGGCATTGCCGCCTACGACGCCGCTGTGAAAAGCCTGGTGTTTGGTGCCGACAGCGAACCCGTCAAGTCTGGTCGCGTGGCCACCGTGCAAGGCATTGGCGGTACCGGCGGCCTCAAAATTGGCGCCGACTTCCTGAAAAAAGTCAGCCCCAACGCCAAGGTTTTGATTTCTGACCCCAGCTGGGAAAACCACCGCGCGCTGTTTGCCAACGCGGGCTTCCAAGTTGACACCTACGCCTACTACGACGCCAATAAACGCGGCGTCAACTTTGACGGCATGTTGGCGAGCCTCAACGCAGCTGCTTCTGGCACCATCGTGGTACTGCACGCTTGCTGCCACAACCCCACCGGTTATGACATCACTGCCGCCCAATGGGACCAAGTGATTGCAGCGGTCAAAGCAAAAAACCTGACAGCCTTCTTGGACATGGCTTACCAAGGCTTTGGACACGGCATTGCCGAAGACGGCGCTGTCATTGGCAAGTTTGTGGCCGCCGGCCTCAACTTCTTTGTGTCGACCTCTTTCTCTAAGAGCTTCAGCTTGTACGGCGAGCGCGTTGGTGCTTTGTCTGTGGTCTGCGCAGACAAAGAAGAATGTGGCCGTGTTCTCAGCCAATTGAAAATTGTGATTCGCACCAACTACTCCAACCCTCCCATCCACGGTGGCGCGGTGGTGGCGGCTGTGTTGGCCAACCCCGAGTGGCGTGCCACTTGGGAAAAAGAGCTGGCTGAAATGCGCGTTCGCATCAAAGCCATGCGCCAAAAATTGGTCGACGGCCTGAAAGCCGCTGGCGTGAAGCAAGACATGAGCTTCATCACCACCCAAATTGGCATGTTCAGCTACTCCGGCCTGACCAAAGACCAAATGGTTCGCTTGCGCTCTGAATTTGGCGTGTACGGCACCGACACTGGCCGCATGTGCGTGGCCGCGTTGAACAGCAAAAACATCGACTACGTTTGCCAGGCCATTGCCAAGGTGATCTAAAGGTCCTTTTTTGTGAACCTGAATGTCGCGCATTCAATTCAATTTAGATGCGCGACTCCATTTTCCATGCATCACAACTGCTATATTGCTGCAGTGCAACAATTTAAGGTGATTTAGTCATGCTCTACCAACTCTACGAAACTCAGCGTTCCATCATGGAGCCTTTTGCAGACTTGGCTCAGGCTGCCGCCAAGATGTACAGCAACCCGCTGAACCCCATGGGCAATTCGCCTTTGGCACAGCGCGTGTCTGCCAGTTACGAATTGATGCACCGTTTGGGCAAGGACTATGTCAAGCCCGAGTTTGGCATTCGCACGGTCAAAGTGGGCAAGGTGGATGTCGCCATCCACGAGCGCGTCGAAATTGACAAAGCCTTTTGCGAGTTGCGCCGCTTCAAACGATTCTCTGACGATGCACCCACACTGAACGCACTCAAAAAACAACCCGCTGTTTTGATCGTTGCACCTTTGTCTGGCCACTACGCCACCCTGCTGCGCGACACCGTCAAAACCATGCTCAAAGACCACAAGGTCTACATCACCGATTGGAAAAATGCCCGCTTGGTGCCTTTGGCTGATGGCGAATTCCATTTGGACGACTATGTGAACTACGTGCAAGAGTTCATTCGCCATGTGCAAGGCGTGTATGGCAACTGCCACGTGGTCAGCGTGTGTCAGCCCACGGTGCCTGTTTTGGCAGCCGTTTCCTTGATGGCCTCACGCGGTGAGAAAACACCTTTGTCCATGACCATGATGGGCGGCCCCATTGATGCGCGCAAGTCGCCCACTGCGGTCAACAACTTGGCCATGAACAAGAGCTTTGAGTGGTTTGAAAACAATGTGATTTACAAAGTGCCCAGCAACTTCCCTGGTGCTGGCCGCCGCGTTTATCCTGGCTTCTTGCAGCACACAGGCTTTGTGGCCATGAACCCCGATCGCCACGCCACCAGCCACTACGATTATTTCAAAGACTTGATCAAAGGTGACGACGCCAGCACTGAAGCGCACCGCAAGTTTTATGACGAGTACAACGCGGTGCTCGACATGGATGCCGACTACTATTTGGAAACCATCAAAACGGTTTTCCAAGATTACAACTTGGTGCACGGTACTTGGAACGTCAAGAACCCTCAAGGCAAAGCCGAACTGGTGCGCCCTCAAGACATCAGCACCACCGCATTGCTCACCGTTGAAGGTGAGTTGGACGATATTTCGGGTTCTGGCCAAACGGCTGCGGCACATGGTTTGTGCAGCAACATCAAGCCCAACAATCGCAAGCACTTGGAAGTACCAGGCGCCGGTCACTACGGCATTTTCAGCGGCCGCCGTTGGCGCGATGTGGTGTACCCCGAAGTGGTCAAATTCATTTTGGCGCACAACGATGTCAGCGGAAAAAAGAAGCCTGCAAGCAAAGCCGCCGCAAAACCAACAGTGAAAGCTGCCGCCAAAACCACAGCCAAAGCTGCAGTGAAGCGCACCGCCAAATCTGTGACTTCTAAAGCCGTCGCTCGCAAAAAGTGAGTTCGCTGGCTGACCGCATCAACGATGCGCTGCCGCAAACGCAGTGCACACGATGCGGCTATCCCGATTGCAAGGCCTATGCGCAGGCCATTGCGAATGACAACGCACCCATCAATCAGTGTCCACCCGGTGGCGCGGCAGGCATTGCCGTCTTAGCCCAGCTAACCCATCAAGCGCCATTGCCTCTCAACCCTGAGCATGGGGTAGAAGCCCCGATGACCGTGGCCGTGATCGATGAGGCTTGGTGCATTGGCTGCACGTTGTGCATCAAGGTCTGCCCTACCGATGCCATCTTGGGCAGCAACAAGGTGATGCACACCGTCATAGAAGCTGTGTGCACTGGCTGCGATCTTTGCCTTCCTGTTTGCCCTGTCGACTGCATTGAGATGGTGCCCATCTCTGGCGACAAAACAGCTTGGGCGGCCTGGTCACCCGATTTGGCTGCACAAGCCAGACAACGCTATGAAGCACGTCAGCACCGACTGGTCATTGAAGAACGTGAACAAGCAGCAAGACTAGAAGCCAAAGCCGCCATGAAGCTGGCGGACTTGGAAGCACACACACGTCCGATGGAAACGCCATCGGGAACGACTTCCGATCAAGATGCGGCGGACAAAGAAATGGCCCGCAAGCGGGCCATCATCGAAGCGGCCATGGCCAAGGCCAAAGCGCGCCAAAAGGCTTGAAGCTTTAAGCGTATTGCGCGGCCAATGCGCCAAAGGCTTTGACCACTTCGTCGGGCGCTTGAACCAACTCGATCAACACACCCTCGCCGCCAATGGGCAACTCTTCATTGCCCTTAGGGTGAATGAAGCAGATGTCAAAGCCGGCTGCACCTTTGCGAATGCCACCCGGCGCAAAGCGCACACCTTGCGAAGTGAGCCACTCAACGGCCACTGGCAAGTTGTCAATCCACAAACCCACATGATTCAAGGGTGTGGTGTGAACGGCTGGTTTTTTCTCGGGGTCCATGGGCTGCATCAAGTCCACTTCCACTTTGAAGGGGCCCACGCCCATGGCGCAAATGTCTTCGTCCACGTTTTCGCGGTCGCTTTTGTAGGTGCCCGTCACTTCTAGGCCAAACATGTCGACCCAGAGCTTTTGCAGTTTGACTTTGTCAGGTCCACCGATGGCGATTTGCTGAATGCCCAAGACCTTGAAGGGACGGTTGATCACACTCATGCTTCAAACTCCACAATCACTTGGTCTACCGAAAGAGATTCGCCTTGAGCGGCCAAGACCTTTTTCACCACGCCATCGTGCGCCGCAAACAAGATGTTTTCCATCTTCATGGCTTCAATCACCGCCACGCGCTCGCCGGCTTGCACTTTCTGACCAGGCGTGACGGCCACATTGACCAACAGGCCAGGCATGGGTGACAGAACAAAACGGCTCATGTCGGGTGGTGTTTTGAACGGCATCATTTGGTGCAACTCAGCCATGCGGGGCGACACCACCAAGGCTTCAATGCGCGTACCGTTGTGTTGGATTTGCAATGCCAAAGGATTTTTGGGTGTGCCGCGTTCCACCTGTGATGTGAAAGGTTTACCGTTGACCGTACCGCTAATGCGCACATCGTTCAAACGTGAATGGCTTTCAATGATGTAGTGGTTCTCACCCACTTTGATGATGGCCTTGCCGCTCTGACCGCGGAACTCGTCTACGTGCACACTGATGTAGCGGTTGTCGCCTTTGGCGCCCAACACAATCACGCTGTAATCATGACCAATTTGCACGTCATAGCCTGGCAATTGGCCACTGATGTTTGCAGCACGTTCGCGTGATTTACGACGAACAAATGCAGCCAATGCCACCAAGAAATCGGGATCGTCGTGCGGCACATCTTCAGCACGGAAACCATGGGCATAGTTTTCTGCAATGAAGCCTGTGTTGAAATCGCCGGCCACAAATTTGGGGTGTGCCAACAAAGCAGCTTGGAATGGAATATTGGAGCTAATGCCGCGAATAACAAAACCATTCAAGGCTTCGCGCATTTTGGCAATGGCGTCGTTGCGGTCTGTACCGTGCACGATCAACTTGGCGATCATGGAATCGTAGAACATGGGGATCTCGCCACCATCTTGCACGCCGGTGTCCACACGCACACCCAAGAGGTCTTGCGTGTTGGACTGGAACATGGTTTGCACAGGCGTTTGGAATCGCACCAAGCGGCCTGTCGAAGGCAAGAAATTGCGGAAAGGATCTTCGGCATTGATACGGCACTCAATGGCCCAGCCGTTGCGCTTCACATCGGCTTGTGTGATGGGCAACTTCTCGCCATTGGCCACACGAATCATCATCTCCACCAAGTCAACGCCCGTGATGGCTTCGGTGACGGGGTGCTCCACTTGCAAGCGCGTGTTCATCTCCAGGAAGTAGAAGCTTTGGTCTTTGCCGACCACAAACTCAACCGTACCTGCAGATTGGTACTTCACAGCTTTGGCCAAGGCCACCGCTTGCTCACCCATGGCTTTGCGTGTGGCATCGCTGATGAAAGGTGATGGCGCTTCTTCAATCACTTTTTGGTGACGGCGCTGAATGGAGCACTCGCGCTCGTTCAAGTAAATCACATTGCCATGGCTGTCGCCCAAGACTTGAATTTCAATGTGACGGGGCTCTTCCACAAACTTCTCAATGAAGACGCGGTCATCCCCAAAGGAGTTGCGGGCCTCGTTGCGGCAAGAAGTGAAACCTTCAAAGGCTTCTTTGTCATTGAAGGCGACGCGCAGACCTTTACCACCGCCGCCAGCAGAAGCTTTGATCATGACGGGGTAGCCAATGCCTTTGGCAATTTCAACAGCCTGCTCTGCTGTGTCAATGGCATCGTTGTAACCAGGAATGGTGTTGACCTTGGCTTCGTTGGCCAATTTCTTGGACGCAATCTTGTCGCCCATGGCTGCAATCGAGAAGTGGCGTGGGCCAATGAAGGCAATGCCCTCGTCTTCACAGCGCTTGGCAAAGGCTTCGTTTTCAGACAAGAAGCCGTAGCCAGGGTGAATGGCTTGCGCACCAGTGGCTTTGGCCGCAGCAATGATCTTGTCGGCCACCAAGTAAGACTCGCGCGATGGCGCTGGGCCCAACAACACGGCCTCGTCGGCCAGCATCACGTGGCGAGCTTCTTTGTCGGCTTCAGAATAAACGGCAACCGTGGCAATGCCCATCTTCTTGGCAGTTGCGATGACACGGCAGGCAATTTCACCGCGGTTGGCAATCAAAATTTTGGTAAACATATTTTTTCTCCTAATGGCGTAATCAGTTCAAGCTTTGTCGGTCATGCCACTTAGAGTGGAATGTTGCCGTGCTTGCGCCATGGGTTTTCTACTTTTTTGTCTTTCAACATCACCAACGAACGGCAAATGCGTTTGCGTGTTTCGTGCGGTTGAATCACGTCGTCAATGAAGCCGCGTGCACCAGCCACGAAGGGGTTGGCAAAGCGGTCTTTGTATTCAGCTTCGCGCGCAGCCAACTTGACGGGATCGTTTTTGTCTTCGCGGAAAATAATTTCCACGGCGCCCTTCGCGCCCATCACCGCAATCTCGGCGTTAGGCCAGGCAAAGTTAACGTCGCCGCGCAAGTGCTTGGACGCCATCACGTCGTAGGCACCGCCATAAGCCTTGCGTGTAATGACCGTGATTTTTGGCACTGTGCACTCTGCATAAGCGTAGAGCAATTTAGCACCGTGCTTGATGATGCCGCCGTATTCTTGTGAGGTCCCTGGCATGAAGCCAGGCACATCGACAAAAGTGATGACAGGAATGCTGAAGGCATCGCAGAAGCGCACAAAGCGTGCGGCTTTGATCGAGCTCTTGATGTCCAAGCAACCGGCCAAGACCAAAGGCTGGTTGGCCACAATGCCCACGGTTTGACCGGCCATTCGGGCAAAACCGATGAGTATGTTCTTGGCGTAGTCGGGTTGGAGTTCAAAGAAGTCACCATCGTCCACGGTCTTGATGATGAGTTCTTTCATGTCGTACGCTTGGTTGGCGTTCATGGGCACCAAGGTGTCCAAACTCATGTCTTGACGGTCGGTCGGGTCGCCACTGGCGCGAATAGGGGCTTTTTCGCGGTTGTTCAGTGGCAGGTAGTTGTACAACCGGCGCAGCATCAGCAAAGCTTCCACATCGTTTTCAAACGCCATGTCGGCCACACCGCTCTTGGTGGTGTGCGTTAAAGCGCCGCCCAATTCTTCGGCCGTCACTTCTTCGTGCGTCACGGTCTTGACCACTTCAGGGCCCGTCACAAACATGTACGAGCTGTCTTTGACCATGAAGATGAAATCGGTCATGGCGGGTGAATACACCGCACCGCCCGCTGAAGGGCCCATGATCATGCTGATTTGTGGAATGACACCGCTGGCCATGGCATTGCGTTGGAACACTTCGGCATAACCGCCCAAAGAAGCCACGCCCTCTTGAATTCGCGCACCGCCCGAATCGTTCAAGCCAATGACCGGGGCACCGACTTTCATGGCTTGGTCCATGATTTTGCAAATCTTCTCTGCATGCGATTCAGACAAGGCACCACCAAACACGGTGAAGTCTTGGCTGTACACAAACACCAAACGGCCATTGATCATGCCGTAGCCGGTGACCACACCGTCGCCTGGGATCTTGTTGTCTTGCATGCCAAAGTCTGTGCAGCGGTGCTCCACAAACATGTCCCACTCTTCGAAGGTGCCTTCGTCCAGTAAAACTTCTAGGCGTTCACGCGCCGTGAGCTTGCCTTTGGCATGTTGTGAGTCAATGCGTTTTTGTCCGCCGCCCATGCGAGCCGCAGCGCGTTTCGTTTCGAGTTGTTGAATGATGTCTTGCATGATTTACTTTCTTCACTCCAATGCGGGAAATTTCAATTCGTAGGAAAACCAGTTGCTTGATAAGCAGCCAGCAGTTGTCTTGCAGCAGTGGACGCAGGCATTTGGCCTGAAATCACTTTTTGCGAAAGCTCAGGCAACAGTGCTTGCACGCTTGCCTGACCTCGGAAGTTTTGTTTCAAGCCCGCATCAATGCGTTCCCACATCCAGGCTTGAGCTTGCTGTTGTCTGCGATGTTCAAATTTGTGGTTTGCTTGTTGCAGGCGCTTGAACTTTTGTACGCGATGCCAAAAACTGTCAACGCCTTGATTGAGCAGTGCACTGATTTGCAACACTTCAGGATGCCAAATGTCTTCGTTGTAGTGCGCATGATCGTGGTTGCCGTGCAAGCCCAACAAACGCAATGCGCTGGTAATTTGCGCTTCGGCGCGCGTCGCAGCTGAAGTGTCAATGTCGGCTTTGTTGATCACCACCAAATCGGCCAATTCCATCACGCCTTTTTTAATGGCCTGCAAATCGTCACCGGCGTTTGGCAACTGCATCAGAACGAACATGTCAGTCATGTTGGCCACAGCGGTTTCGCTCTGGCCTACCCCAACGGTTTCCACAATCACCACGTCGTAGCCTGCTGCTTCGCACACCAACATGGCTTCACGCGTTTTCTCAGCCACGCCGCCCAAGGTGCCACTCGAAGGGCTGGGGCGAATGTAGGCTTTCTCGTGAACGCTCAGGTGCTCCATGCGCGTTTTGTCGCCCAAGATTGAGCCGCCAGAAACGGTGGACGAAGGGTCGATGGCCAGCACAGCCACACGATGACCTTGTGCAATTAAGAACAAGCCCAACGCTTCAATGAAAGTGGATTTACCGACGCCCGGCACACCACTGATGCCTAAGCGAAAGGACTTGCCTGAATGGGGCAACAATCCCGTGAGCAGTTCATCCGCTTGCACACGGTGTGCAGGCAGAGTGGACTCGAGCAAGGTGATGGACTTGGCCATGGCACGGCGTTGAACCGCCGGCTGTCCCTGCAACACACCCTGCATGAGGTCTTGAGGGGTCAACCTAAGGCCTTTTTAATTTGCTCCAAAACATCTTTGGCGCTGGCTGGAATGGGGGTGCCTGGGCCATAGATGCCCTTCACGCCGGCTTCGTACAAAAAGTCGTAGTCTTGACGTGGAATGACGCCGCCCACAAAGACGATGATGTCGTCAGCGCCCTGCTTCTTCAACTCGGCAATGATGGCGGGCACCAATGTTTTATGACCTGCTGCCAAGGTTGAAACACCCACTGCGTGCACGTCGTTTTCGATGGCTTGGCGCGCGCACTCTTCAGGCGTTTGGAACAACGGGCCCATGTCGACGTCAAAGCCTAAATCGGCAAACGCAGTAGCCACCACTTTGGCGCCACGGTCGTGACCGTCTTGGCCCAACTTACTGATCATCACGCGAGGACGTCGGCCTTTGGCGTCGGCAAATTCGTTGATTTCTTTTTTCAGTTGATCCCAACCTTCGGCTGAGTCGTAAGCAGCAGCGTACACACCGGTCACCTTTTGTGTATCGGCGCGATGGCGCCCAAAAACTTTTTCCAGGGCATCGGACACTTCGCCCACCGTGGCGCGCAAGCGAATGGCTTGAATGCTGAGATCGAGCAAGTTGCCTTGGCCGCTTTCGGCTGAAGCTGTGAGTGCGTCCAAAGCGGCTTGCACTTTGGCGTTATCGCGGGTAGCGCGAATTTTCTTCAAGCGCTCAATTTGACCGTCACGCACTTTGACGTTGTCGATGGCCAAGATGTCAATGGGATCTTCTTTGGCCAGCTTGTATTTGTTCACGCCCACAATGACGTCTTTGCCAGAGTCAATGCGCGCTTGCTTTTCTGCGGCAGCCGCTTCAATTTTGAGCTTGGCCCAGCCGCTGTCCACGG
>JACCDW010555897.1_pt1 | contig 13497 bp, 11 predicted proteins | sample 7449781 | NCBI WGS metagenome assembly JACCDW01 (sample SAMN15323449, study PRJNA562643) | freshwater metagenome | isolation source: river surface water | place: USA:Blue River Watershed | collected 2017-08-18 | reverse complement strand
GATCTAAATGCTTTGATTCGTTGTATTATTTATGATACTCAGCGATTTATTCCAGATCCTCAAAATAGAATAGAAAATAATGTTTTACCAGTAAAACCTGCGAAACCGGTGAAACAAATTGAATATCAAGTTCAATCTTCTGTTCAAAAACAAAGAGTTTTAGCATTAGAGGATCAAAAACAAAATTCACTTGTTTTATTCCAAAAATAAATAAAATAATTAAAATAATTTATTTTTTATAAAAATTGCCATTTTTTACAAAATAAAATGATATAAAGAAGAAATAATAAGATGTAATAAAAATGGATAATACAGGTATATTTTATTTATTATGGCCAAGTTCATATGCTAGGCAAAATAAAAATATTTATAAAATTGGAATATCAACACAATCTGATAAATTTTCAAGATTAAATAATTATGAAAAAAATAGTGAATTGATTAAGTATTATCATATAAAAAATGTTAAACAAAATGAAAATAAAATTATAAAATTATAAAATTATTTACAATTCAATATCCAATTATAAATAATGATGATAAAAAGGGAAATGAATATTTTCAAGGGAATTTATATGAAATAATAAATGATACATATAATATTATTTGTGATGATATTCTTGAAATATATAATTTTGATAATGACTTATTAAATGGCAACTTTCGTAAATTAAATATTTATTATGATGAATATATCAATAGTAAATATTATCATTTTATAAAAATGTTAAAGTCATCTTTTAATAATAGTTATGAATTTAGAACAATATATTTTCGTTTTATATTAGATGAATATATTGATTTAATTTTGGTAAAAAAAAATCTTTTGGAAGAAATAAAAAATAAAATAAATGATAAAGAATTAATCGAAAATATTGAAACAAATGAACAAATAATAAATTCAATATCATTATTTACTTTGGAAAATAACGAATCTACAAGACTAACTAAAAATGAATCAGATGAAGAATTAATAACTAGTAAACAAGAACATAAAATATATATATGTCATCATTGTATGACATATTGTATATATCATAGAAGAGATATAGTTCGTCATTTTGACAGAAAAAATAAATGTAAATGTAATACTTTAATAAGTTATGATCAATGTAAAATACTAAGTTGTCAAAAAATATTTATATTTGATTTTAATTATTTATTATTATTAAATAATGATATAATTTTTATAGTGAATAATTATGTTGAAAAAATAAATTACATACATAAAAATTTTATGGATATAGATATAAAAATAAATAAAAATATGAATAATAATATGAATAATAATAATAAAAATAGAAATAGAAAAAATATAGATAATAAAAAATGTGATGAATTTACAAAACTATATTTTAATGAAGATAAACAATTATATATATGTGATAAATGTTCTTCTAGATATACAACTAAATATAATTTAATTAAACATAAAAATAATGTAAAATCTTGTGATTATAAAAAAAATGTTATGGATTTAATTAGTGAAACAAAAAAAGAAAACAATTGATGGTAAAAACATTGAGCACAAAGATATATTTTACTAAAAAATAATTATTAAAAATATTTTTGATATAAAGAATATTTTATATATATAAAATATAAAAAAATGGAAAGCGCAAAACTTAAAATATTAAAAAGTAAATTTCCTGATAGGGAATATCCTTCGGCATTAGGTATGGTATGGACGAATGAAGAAGAAAATCAATTATTAAAAGAATTAGAAGAAAATGTATCAATTAAAGATATTTCTATAAAACACAATAGAACAATAGGAGGTATTAACTCACGAATTAATCATATAGCATATAGAATGTATACTTTAAATATTGAAGTAAATGAAATTTCAAATAAAACTAAGCTAAATAAAAAACAAATAATGTGTATTGTTAATAAAAGAGATAATAAAAATATAACTGATAATTTAACAGAAAAATCTGATACAAATATTTTTGATTTTTTACAAGAACATAATGAACAAAATAAACAGTTATTATATAAAGACGATAAGTCTTTAAATAAAGATGATGAGTCTTTAAATAAAGATATTGAATCACTAAATAAAAGTATTCATTTATTAAATGAAAATACTCAATTAAAAAAAGATAATAAAATATCAAATAAAAATACAAAATTATTAAATAAAGAATTATTAAATAAAGATATATTTGAACTTAAAGATCAAATTAAAATAATTAATCAAAATATTGAAAAAATATTTAATATTTTAAATATTAAATAATTTTTATATAAATATTTGTCCCATTTTAAATCTTCAATTATATAAAAATAGGTATTAAAAGTCTTTGCCCAAAAATATATATTTTTAACAAATTATTATTTGTTAAAAAGTTAAAAATTAAAGTTAAAAATTAAAGTGTTCCGAGGAGTTGTTTCATGCTATTGCGTAATTTATCTCTTTGATTTGACTCTTCTGTTTTGACTGGTTTAATATTTGCGTTTAATAAAGCAATAATGGCATATAAATAATAGAATTGGCATAAATGTACCATTGAATCAATTGTTTCCTTTGTTTTTAATGATAAAGCATTTAACTCTTCGTTATTAATACCTTCCATAGATGATAAAGCATTTAAAATGTCGAGAAGAATATTTAAATGTTCAACATATTTTTGTCGTACGTTTTGTGTATAATCAGTATATAAAATATTGAATTCATCGCCATTTCGTGCGTGTTGAACAAGTGATTTCTTTTCACCGAGAGTTAATTTGCGGAATAAACCGTTATTTTCGACACACTCTTTTTCCGTCATATAATTAATAAATAACATCATTGTTTGAATACGTGTTTTAGGATCCATTGACATTAATTCATTGTAATTATGAGGTAAACATATTTGGCATTTATCAAGATTTAAGAAGCGTTGATAGCAATAACCGCCTTCGAAACCATTTTCGGTTTTATAAGGAAGGGTGGATAAGATGGATGCGATGATATTTCCGCGAATGATGAAGTGCTCGGTGATCGCTTTACATAATTCGGATTTTGTTAATGCGCATTTTTCGCGAGAAGAGCAAAATTTGGAAGGTGTTTTATAATTCATAACGGAAAAGGATATTTTTTTATTTTGATTTATTCTGTTAATATTTGCTTCAATAATTTGTGTTACATTCTTTTCTAATTCTCTTTTATTGATTTTGTTAGGTTTATTTTGTTTAGATGGTATTTGATTTAAGAATTGTTGTAAGTTATTGTTGGATGTTATTTTTTGATTAGGTGCTAATTGGTTATTTACAACAAACGATATATTTGATTCATTATTTTGGTTTTGGTTTGTTTTTCTTTTATTTTGATTTTGATTTAAACCAAATTGAGTATTTGCTTCTTTAATTTTTTGTTGTAATGCTAATAAACCATTTTGATTTTGATTTTGATTTCTTCTATTTATATTTTGGTTTATTCCGTTTTCTTGGAATACATTATTTCCGGGTGGTGCGAAGAATGATTTTGATTCGTTATTTGTATTTAATAATGAAGAAGATGAAGAAGATGATGAATTATTTGAAAAAGAAGAGGATGAATTAGATAAATTATTATTAAAAGGTTGAGCACCTCCTTTTTGAGCAAAAGATATATTTGAAACAGAATTTGATTTAGAGTTTGAATTAGAATTACTTTGATTAACTACTTTTTTATTTTTTTTCTTTTCAAAATTTAAATTTGATAAAATTGTATTAATATGATTGATTTGAATATATCTTATTTTATTTTGAGGATCAATAATTGTAATTGGAATATCATCTAAAACAATGCCTTTTTCAGAAAATATTTTAGGATTAAATTCCATTTCGTGATTCCATAAATATTCGCGAAGTTGTGTTTTAAATTCATCAACAATAAATTTTTCATTATTATTTGGTGAATAAGATAAAACGGCTTTTAAAGTATTTGAATTACTTTGGTTATTTGAGTTATTTCGATTATTTGAATTGTTTGAATTATTAATGTGATTATGAATTTTGTGTAGAGTTTTAATATCTAATTCAAATAATTTTTTTTTATAAATCGTTGAAAGTTGTTTACAAAATTGTTCATTAAGGAAGTGTTGTTTATAAGAGGAATATAAATCTTTTGAAATTTGTGTTATTTTTTCAAAAAGAAGATAATCTTCATTTTTTTCACTTTCTTCTAGACGGTTTACTTCTAATTTCATATTTGATACATTTTTATTAGATATCATTTTTGTATTTGTAGCACCCATTTTATTTTTTATTCAATACTATAAAATATTAAGATAATAATTATTATTTTAATATTTTCTATTTTATTTATTTTTATTTTGTTTTTATTTTTATTTTTATTCATTATGATCTTTTACATAATTTTCTAAATGAACACATATTTCATTTACTAGATTTTCTTTCATTTTTGCCATTGTTTTTGGTGTTAAATCTTCATGTAATGAACTTCGTTCAACAATTTCATATACATCATTAATTAAATGAACTAATTTTTCAGGATTTTTGTCAATATGAATCGTTTCATGTACGAGTTCTTGTTGTAATATATATTTTTCTTTTATTTTTTTTTCAGTTTCTTTAGTAGTTGGGTGAATATCTTTTTTTAAACAATCACATATTTTATTTTCATTTGTAAATTCTTTATTACATATTTTACAAACATTTTGAGATATAACATTATTTTTACTATTTCGAAATGATGATACCATGTTACTTACAAGATTTTTAAAGCGATTTGGACTTTTTGGTACATTGGATACATTGAATACATTTGATACATTTGATAATTCTATTTGTTGTGTATCTTGATTTTTAAAAAAAAAATTACATAAACAGTTAGGTATACATTTTTCCATTTTATAAATATTTATTAAATTCTATTACTATTAACCTTATATTTATTTTTATTTTTCGAAAAAAAAAAATTAATAATCAATTTTTTTTATAAGTTCAATTTCTTTAGCATATTTTTTAAGAGCATCATAATAATAAGATCTTTCATAATAATGATCTAATTTTTTACTTAATACATAATGGTGTGCTTCTTGATAATTTACATTCGCATATTTAATAAAATATGCCATAATTAAAGCATCAATATCTTGTTTATCAATATGACCTAAAATACATACATTTATATTTTCAATAATGATTTTGTTATATAAAAATTCGACTAAATCATATAAATAGTTATAAAATTCAATATTTACATTTTTTTCGCCATCACGTTCAATATTTTTATGTAAAAGGATGTTAACTTCTTCAAATTCGGACGAATTAAAATTTTTTTGTTTATGTGATAAATGAATAATACATTTTATTTTATTTCTTTTAAAAAATTTATCATTTTTTTCTTCTTCATAATAAGAATAATATAAAAAGGGTAATACTTCAATCATTCTTTATTTCTAAAAAAGATAACTTTTTTAGAAAATAAACATATAAAAATATAATTTATTGGAGTGAATCATAAACGGAAATAAAAATAAGGTAAGCGATTAAAATGAAAAGTAAAGCAAAAGCAGTAATTTTTACTTTTTCAATAAAAGAGTATTTTTTAACAAATTCAAAATTCTTTTCAAATATTTTTTTAAGTTCACTTTTCTTTTGTAAAGCTCTTTGTTTTAAGTTTAATTCTTGAATATAATCTTCTTCAAAAATATCTTGTGCTTCTTCTAAAATATTTTGTGAATGACTATCTTTTTTCATTTTCATCATATTTTCGATATACTCTTTTACTATTTCATAAATACTCTTATTATCGTGTGTTATTTCTTTTAATTCACATTCACGAATGTTATCACATACTTTTTCAGGTGTTTTTTGTAAAAAGTATTCAATACCATAATAACTAATTGAACTTACAAAGATACCTAAAAGTATACCAAAAATGAAGTATAAAGCCAAACGGAAAGATTGATTGGACGGATCTCGTTTAAAGAGTAATAATATAATAAAAGTGAAGAAAGGTATACTAAAATTAATTTTTTCTCCACTTGTTTGGATAATACCGGTGGATGAGGATGTACATTTATTATTTCGTGTATTAAAAACTTTTGTTTGAATTTCAGAAACACTTTTTTTACGTGTTAAATATAATCCATATAAAAGAATAAAAAGTGTAACTAAATAAATAGAAACATCATTTGATGGATTATCATTACTATAATTGCCAACAATTGCCATAATTGCGAAAAGTATTAAAAAGATTGTACTTGTATATTTTCCAAAAGAAGAATCTTGTTGTGATGAAAATGATTTTTTAATCATTGGATAACCTAAACCAATAATATATCCAATTAAAAAGGTAATACTAATGACACCATCTTTTGTAATTAAACTTTTTTGATGAAAGTTAGTAAATAAATAAATAATAAAAGATAATGTAATCAATGTAACGAAATCAATGAATTCGTGATTCCAATTATTTGGAGCATATACAGATAAAATAGTACTGCGATCTTCTTTTGTAATTTCAATATTTTTATCATAAAATTTATCAGGATAGTAATTAAAAAATGTACTATATACAATTTTTATACCAAAATATCCAATAATAATAAATGAAACAAAAGTTTGTAATGGTGTAAATGCTGAATTTAATTCATTATTTTCATATGTTTGTCCAGTATTATAAAATGAACTCATAATTTTTATAATTAATCATCTATTATTGAAATATATTTTTATTTTTTGATTTATATTTAGATATTTATATAAATATAAATAATTTATTAAAAAGAATAAAAAAAAGAAAATAAAACCATTTGAATATAAAGGAGATTGATATAAATATATAATATAGCAATACTTTAAAAATTAATTTTTTTTAAAATATTGCTATTATTTTTTTAAAAATGGATTTTGATGATTTCTTTTCATTATGTGATTCAGTAAGTAAGAATTACAATGAGAAAAAAGATGATGAATCGTGTGATTATGAAAAGATTAAAGAGTGTATCAAAGAATATAATGATCATACATTATCAGAAACATATTGTAATGTATGTGAATTGAATGATGTTGTTATTAATGATGGTGAAATGAGAGTATGTACAAAATGTGGTACTCAACATGGAGATATTATTGATGATTCAGCGGAGTGGAGATATTATGGAAATGAGGATAATAAACGTGGTGCGGATCCTACGCGTTGTGGGATGCCACATAATCAAATTCTTGGAATATCTTCATTATCGACGGTTGTTATAGGGCATGGATTTGAGAAGTATCGTAAATTGAGTCGATGGAATGGTTTGACACATAAAGAGCGAGAGTTGATTAAGTTATTGAATGAGTTGCGTAGAAAGTGTAATATTGAGAACTTGCCTGAATCAGTAACGGAGAAGACGATTCATATGTGGAAGACGATCAGTGAGGATTATATTAAACGGGGTACATCAAAAGAGTCATTATATGCTGCTTGTTTTGTGTATGCTTTACAGGATAGTGGAATAACAAGATCAACAGATGAAATTTGTAAATTATTTGGTATTAAACAGAAGAAATTAACGAAAGGTTGTAATGAATTTGTGGAGTTAATGTATCATAAAGATAAAAAATATATGAAGAAAACGGTTACATGTGTAGATACAAAAGATTTGTGTTCACAATATGCGAAGTTATTAGATTATAGTGATATAGCGCGTCAAATGAGTATTCGTGTTGCTATTTTTGTGGATCGAATGGGAATATGTACATCGAGTAATCCAAAATCGGTGAGTGTTGGAATATTATATTTAATATCGGATCATTATAAGTTGGGAGTAACAAAGAAGCAAATATCAGATTTATGTAAAGTTTCTGATGTAACTATTTCAAATACATATAATCAAATTATCAAATATAAAAAAATTTTACTTTGTTAACTTTTTCATTTTTTTTTACAAAATATTATTATTATTCTTTTTCATAAATAATTATTTATTAAAAAGATTTAAAAAGAGATTTATATATATTCTAGAGTAAATTAGAGTCAAATGGATATAAAAAGAATTTTAGAAATAAATAAAATTCTATAATTATAAATGAATTCAAAATTATGAATATCATTCATTATAATCCTATCTATTATGTTCCGTCAAATACTATTGTTTTAACAGATGATGAATATCGAAGATTACAAGAAGAATATAAAAAAAAACAAAAGTATATAGAAGAGGAGAATTATAAAAAGATGTTAGAAATACAAAGATTAGATAAGATTAAACAAAAATACTTATATGGTCAAAAGATAATTGAAAATAGTATAAATACCAATATTATAGTTGATGAAAATAATAAAGTATTGTGTATTGTAAAAAATGAGTTATATCAAAATTATTATTATGAACCGTTTGAAGCTTTTATACCAGATCGAGAATCTTGTGTAATGATATATCCAAGAAATAGTTTTACAAAAATGGATATTCAAATGTGTATAAAAAAAGAATCTTATGAAGATTTATGCGCTGGTAAAATGAAATGTGTAAATCTTTTGCTTCAATTGTTTATACCATTACTTCCGAAATATATTGTACATAATAAATATGATTTATCGAATTATGATAAAAAGCACAAAAGCGAAATGAATAATTTAACATATCAATTACAAGATGTAAATCGTTTTTTACGTCGTATTCAAAAAGTATGTAGTTATACTGTATTTGGTGGTATTTCATTACAATATTTTATGAATAAATATATAATAGATGATAGTATAAAAGATAGTTTATATTTTAAATCAAATGATTATGATTTAAATGTAACTTATAAAAAAACGTATAAAGATGAAAAATATGATGATTTTTTGTTTTTAAATTATATTGTTTATATGATTCATCGATTAAATATAACGTATTATAAAACAATTATTGATGAAAAGGTCGAATTAAATGTGAATGATGAAAAATGTGGATATATTAATATGTTTATGACATTTTCAAATAAAGATGATATGAATCGATATATATGGTTAATTAATATGACGAAAGTTTATAAATTAGATTCATATACAACAAATATTGGACATTATGGTGTAGAAAATCATGAAGTGCCTTATATTTATAAATGTGTATTTAAGAGTGAAGAGTTACATACCTTATTTATTTTGAAGTATGTACAAAATAGTATAACAGATGTAAAGGCAATTATAAAGATTGAAACACATAAAAACCAGATTTTTTCTATAGAAGAGCGTATCAATAAAGAGTATACACCTTTTGATTTTATTTTTCGTCATTCGATTGATATTGAATATAGTTATTTTGATAGTGTTCATAAAATACATTATAATGATCCTATTTTTTTGACGTTAGTATATATTGATTTAATACAAAAGTATAAAAGAAAATGTGAATCAGTATTACGTCGATTACATAAATCGCATAAAGATCGAAAGCGATATATATGTATTGTAAAAAATATATTGATTCCTTTTTTAATTGAAAAGTATCAAAGTGATTATTTATTATGTAAAATGTGTAAAATATTATTGTATAATGAAGATGGTAAATATATGAATATTTTGGTAAAAAAGTTGTTAAAATTTAAGACAACACAAAACATATATTTACAAATGGAACAATTTAATGATTTTATTTTACAAAAAGTAGATCAAATATGTACTAAATATTGTAAAAATCATTTGATTGTTTTAAATACTGTACCCTATTATTATATAAATGTATGTGGAAAGAAGATAGATGTATTTAAAAAGAAATATGTTATCGAAAATGAAAATAAAAGAAAAGATGAAGATTATGAAGTATATATTGAAAAAGATATGTATTATCGTATAATTGATTATTTGCGGCAGTTATATTTTATGAAAGATTTTGAATATAATATAAGTTATTTATATGATGAAAAGTTATCAAAAAAGTTGGCATCCATTTCATTAAGTTCAATTCGAACATTTATAAATCATCATTGTAATATATCGAAATTAGAAAAGACAAAAAATCAGATTTTAATGATTCGAAATGAGTATAAAAGATTATATGAAAAAATGATGGAAGTCGAATATAAAAATAAAGATTTAGATGATAAAATCACATATATATGTGAAAAAATGAAATATATTGATGATTATGTAGATAAAATGGATAAAAAGATAAGTGAATGTGAGAATATGAATTTATTAAAGAAGAATTTAGAAAGGGTTATACAAAAGAAGTTAAATATGATTTATAAAGAAAAGGAACAAAAGAAGCAAGCATTTGAAAAGGAGAAGCGTAAAATAGAAGAGTTAGAAAAACAAAAAATAGAATTAGAAAAGTTGCGATTATTAGAAGAGAAAAAGATGGAAGAGTTAAAACGTCAAGAAGAAGATCGTATATTACGATTACAACGAGAAGAGGAAAAACGAAGATTAAAAGAAGAACGGCGAAAAATAGAAGAATCTAGGTTATTGTGGAAAAGACGGAAAGAAAAGTTTTATGAAACATTATATTATGTACCAAATAAAAGTAAAAATTACGCTATATCTCTTTATACAAATGGATCAAATGTATTATATTATATGTATGAAAATATTTCATTTATGACAATATTAAAAATATGTGGATTTATGTTAATGTTAGGAATTATAGGATATGGTAAATATATACAATATCAAGAAGATATAACAAAAAAGATGTTAGAAGAGTCGCAAATTCGATATAAAGATGGTGTGAGGTATAAGAATCATTATGATCGAAAATATTTTAATAAAAAGGGTTATTATGATGAAAATGAAATGTATAAGAGTCGTTTTCAACGAAAACATTTTTAGGAAATGCGTTTATTTTTTTTATTTTTTATCTATTATTTAATTAGTGTAAAAACTCCCGCCAATAGCTCAGTTGGAAGAGCAGCTGACTGTAGTGGTATTGCTGATTGTTATCAGCGGGTCGTGTGTTCGATTCACACTTGGCGGAAATATTCTTATCAATCAGAGATTGATAAGAATAATATTTTCTGACCAAGAGTAATATCACAGCGAAGAGTTCACTTTGCAGAATTAATCTTTAATACCAGATGTATGAGATTGATAAGAATGATATTTTCTGACCAAGAGTAATATAAAATATATTCATTTTTTATTAAAATTAAAATTAAAATTATAATATTATATAATATTATAGAATATTATAAAATATTATAGAATAATGGATCCGTTTTTACCTTTTATAAATAGTATAATAACATTACCTGATTTTGAATTATATTTAAAACTATTACAACAATACAGACCTACTTATCCATTAAGTTATATTCAAATGTATGAAAATCAATTTTCTGAAGAAATAAAAAATGCAATGACTGAAAATAATATAAATATAAGAATGTTTCCAGGAATAGGAACTGGAACATATGGTAGTATACATAATATAAGTACTAATGCTCGATGGCCAAATACAGTTGTAAAAAATCAAAGAAACGATCCTATGAATCCAAAAAGTAACTCAATGATGACTTTTTTTAAAGAATTTTTAATTCACCACACTGTATCTAGCATTATGCCAACAATTACTCCTGAGATTCGTTATTTAAAAAAAAAAACGGAAATTACTGGTATAAATAGAAGATTTGGAATGGCAAAAATGAATCGAAGACAATATATTCATTTTGATCAATATTTATCATTGTTAGATAGACCAGGATTAGATCAAGAACATAAACAATTTTATTTGTTAAAAAAACTATTTGGAATTTCGAGTGTATTAAATAATCTTCAAAATCAATGTGGATTTATACATAATGATTTTAAAGAAAATAACATGTTTGTAAATCATTTAAATATTGAAGGAAATACATTAGATGATAATGATATTAAAATAATTGATTTTACTTTTAGTTCAGTTGACTATAATTTAAACGGTAGAAGATTTTTTATACCAGTAACTTTAGGAATGATAGGAGATGCTGATATGATATATGGATCAAATACGTTAGAAGATCAAAATAATTATTGTAAATCATCTGATATGCTTTTTTTTATGACTTCTTTACGTGCACGTTATGATCATTTATTACGATCTATTCTTGATAATCTTTATGATCCATTTTTTGATACTCTTTTTAAATATACTTATGATGGAGTCGATTATTCTTTACTTGAATGTATAGATGATTATGAAAGAAATTATCCAACAGAACTTTTTACACCTTTTAATGTTAGTAAAAATATTGGACATTTTATAAATCATATTATATACATATCAAATAATAATGGGAAAAATTTAAGTCAAGATGAAATTAAACATATTACTGATAATGTTATACGTAATTTTAATCCTGAAAAATTTAGAAACATTATTTTCAATTTTTTAAATAATTATTTACGTCATCATCCTTTTGTTTTAGCTTCTATACAAGCTACTTATGCTGCTTATGCTGCTGCTGTTGCTGCTGCCACTCCCGCTGCTGTTGCTCCCGCCGCTGGTACTCCACGTCGTTCTCCTCCCGCTGCTGCTCCACGTCGTTCTTCTCCCGCTGCTGCTCCACGTCGTTCTCCTCCCGCTGCTTCAGGGTCAGCTAATTCTGCTGCTCGTTCTTCTAGTAATAGTCAAGGACGGAAAAAAAGAGCTAGACCATCATCGCCATAAATATTTTTAATACCATTATATAGTTTATATAAAATCTTCCACAATCGGATTTCGTAAAACACATCCATAATCATCTATCATTAAATATTTAACTTTTACTTTTTTTCCAATAAAATCATTTGGATTTTTTTGAAAATTATTAAATATCTTTTTCCGTTCCGAAAGTAATCCCATTTGAATGGCATTAAACGATTTGTGTGAATTAGACTTATTACACTTTAATTCCCAAATAAGTGTTCCACTATAAGTTCCACTGCCTTCTTTCCCGTTAATAATTGTAAAGATTCCGTGTTTAAACTCTTTTGTTCGTAATACATCATAAGATTTCTTTTTAAATACATATAATCCACTTTTATTTCGTACAATGACACCTTCATAACCTTCGAGTAAAAATTGATCATTTAATTTATAAACTTCACTTTTATTTTTAGCAATTACACATTCTACAAGTTGAATATATTTTGATTTTTTGAAAAGTGATTTTAAAGATTTGTATCGTTGATCAAAAGATATATTTTCAACTATATAATCAAATACCATATAAACAATTTTTTTAGAATCTTCTACTTCTTCACTACTTAATTCGCGTTTTTTCATAACCAAACTGCTAATTTCATTTAATTTTAAACCGTGACTGTATAATTCACCATCTAAATAAGAGTTTTGAAGATGAAATTTCTCTTCTAACTCTTTTTTAATATGCTGTAAATGAACAAATGGTTTCATACTTTTTGAATATAAAGTTACTTTACCATGTTCATCAAAATGCGCAATACAACGAAATCCATCTAATTTGCGTTGTACTATAACAGGATAAATTAATTTATGTTCAAAATCATCTAATTTATGAGCACCCATAGGTCCAAAAACGGATCCTCGAATAACACTCTTTTTTAACTCTTCTTGAAAACCTAATAATTTCTTCTTTTTAATTTCAGCGTTTATT
>JACCDW010473692.1_pt1 | contig 13500 bp, 16 predicted proteins | sample 7449781 | NCBI WGS metagenome assembly JACCDW01 (sample SAMN15323449, study PRJNA562643) | freshwater metagenome | isolation source: river surface water | place: USA:Blue River Watershed | collected 2017-08-18 | reverse complement strand
TCACCAGTTTTCAAATTATGATTTGGAATAGTAATTGTGCTAAGTTCTGTATCAACATCAATTGATGTAAAGTCTTTTGGATTTACAACCATTCTGCGGTTGTAGTCATTGTATCTCACAACAATATTTGTCTGTATTGTTGGTTTTACTGAAATAGAAACAGAATCTGAAATAGAAAGTCCGTGTGTTGATGAAGTTGAAACGGTAACTATATTCTTTTCAACTTCACATCTTATTGAATTCTGTTTATTTGTTTTAAAACTATGGAAAGCACCAGTTCCATTTTCGATGAAGTAAAGGAGACCACCTGTGGTTGTTCCAACTCCTACAAAAGTTCCATCGGTTCCTAAACCAATTCTTTCTGTAGAAATTCCTAGGAGATCATCAGAAATACGGGCAGCATAAACTATTGATGAATTTTGTAAACTGAAAATACTTGATCCATTTGATACAACTACTGAACTTCCACCATTATTTGAATATGTTAAAGATTCACCAGTTAATAAATTATGTTGGGGTAAATAAATTGCTCTAGTTGGAATGAAGAGTTGGCTAATTCCAACACCCACATTAGAAAAGACTATTGTTGAACCAATTCCAACACCACTTATACTTCCAAGTCCAACTGATTCTTTGGGATCAAAGTATAATTCTCTATCTCTATCAAAGATAACCTTAGATTGTGGTTTAGAAACAATTGTAAACTTTCTAGGTATTTCTGAAACAACAGTGGTTGCACTATGAGCAACACCTGTAGTTCCATTAACCCCTCTCAAAACTCTAATTCTAGAAGAAACCAAGTCTAGGTTCAATACCTTCAATCTTTCGGATCCAATTTGAAGAATATCATTCTCTCTAATTCGTGTATCTGTTAGATTACCTGTTAAAGGAATATATGTTACTATTCCAGTAACAGATGTATTACCTATTGATGCCGAAAGAGAATATTTTTCACTAGTTACACCAACCGTATAAACACCTTCTAAATCAAATGAGGATGTTGTAATTCCACTTATGGAAATAATGTTTCCGTTTGATAACTGATGTGGTGAAGTTGCAAAAATTACATATTTTCCATCAGCATCTAATGGAGATATTTCGCAATTGGCAATAGAAGTCGATGCAACGCTAATTGAACTAACTTCTTTTCCAAGAATTTCACTAATTATTGCCCTAGATCCTGTTCCGCCAGTATCACTGTTGTCAAAAACAATTTTATCTCCAACTTTATAGTCAATGCCTCTATCGAGTATTTTTATCTCATCAATAGACCCATCAGAAACAGATTTTATCGTAGCAAGATAATTTTGATCTTTTAATGGGGAGAAAAAGTAATCATAAGATGTGTTTGGACTTTGGAGATTTAATGAGGTTGTATTTCTTAACCATGGTCCTGGATAATCATCTCCATTAATTTCATCTAACTTATAGTCATCTTGATTTGAAGTTTTACTGAAATTAAATTCTATAGGTTTAGACTTAAATGTTTCGCCAATTACATAAGGAAATGCTGGTTTTCTGTATCCAATAAATGGGAATGTTGATTCTATAGATGTGGTATCTACAGTTGTGAAATATGCATATGTTCCATTTGGATATTCTGGAGTTACACAATATCTTCCATTGTGCTCATCGAGATCTCCGTTTCCTTTAAATTCATAATCTTCTACAAAAAATCCATTTGGATAATTTGGTCTACTTTCCTTCAATGAAAGTTCATAACTAGACTTCATCAATCTGATTGCTCCACCAGTTCTTGATGCAAATCCATAAGGACCATAAATTGGATTGCCGTCATAGGCCCAACCTATAATTGGTGAGTGGAATATAGAGGTTGTTTCTTGTTCGTTTACTCTTTGTAAATCAAAAACTCCATATTTTACGTCATTGTTTTGAGTTTTTTGATATACAGATTCTCTCAGTTTTCTTGGAGTGTAAACGTGGGCATATTGAATTTCGTACCTGTCATTTATAGATCTCTTTAAAACACCATCATCATCGTTGATGATATTTAAACTTCTTTGAACATTATTTACATTCCACTGCTGAACTTGGAATGAAATATTTGCTCCCCTTCCGGAGGAAACAACTGTGATCGAAGTACTGGAATTGTATCCAGATCCTCCATTAATAACCTTTACTGAAGATATTCTTCCATTACTCAGGATGGGTGTCAATACTGCATTAGAACCAATTCCAGAAATAAGCAAGTCTGGTGGTGAATTATATTGTTCACCACCGTAATTTACAATAACTTCTGTAATTGATCCGTTGTTGACTATGGGTATTAATTCTGCATCTTTTCCACTCAGGAATTGGTAATTTGGTTGTCTATCATAATTTAAAATGTCCGAAGATCCATATCCAACACCACCAGTTCTTATATTAACACTGTCTACGGATCCTCTGAAAATTGGCTGAAGGACAGCATTGAAGTTTTGGTTGGTTAGTGTTGATACACCAATAATACCAGAAATAGTTACTTTTATTGGGTCATAATTAAAAATATGCAATCCGCTACCAACTGAACTTAATTTCACATATTGCTTGGTTTCATAGAAGAAATATTTGTTGGTAGATGCTATACCAACATTGGATAATCTAAACTTATCATCATCAACTTTAGTTACGATATAAGTTGATGATGTGGACAATCCAGAAATTGGATTTCCTGTCGAATTATAGATTATTACTTCTCCGGAATTATATCCATGATTTTTTATATTAATAAAATTCAAAGAAGTTACAATTCCTGAAGATGTGCAAGTTCTTTCTTGGTATTTGTAATTTTCTCCAGGATTTGTTACAAGAACGCTAGTTACAATCTTTTTCTTGGTTATGGATTCAAATCTGTGGTTTCCTGTTCCGTATCCGGAAAGTGATACTGTATTAATACCGGCAATTGCATCTCTTTCGCTTGGATAAACTTTAACAGTTTGTGCGTTTACAACTCCAATATAATAAAGAGCATCTGTTGTCAGACCAGCAACTCCAGATTCTCCGTCTGTTCTATAAACTACTTGCTCAACTGTTCTGAACTTATGATATGTGGAAAAACCAATACTATCCGATGACAAGTCCACAAAAGATGATGCTCCTGTGGCATTAAATGATGCAGAGTGGGTAATTAATGAGGTATTTACTTTCGCTTCTGCATTAAATCCATTACCTCCTGTGATATCAATTACGGGATCTGTGATATAATCAAATCCAGTATCTACGATTTCAATTCTTTTTAAATTTCCTACAACATTAACAGTTCCTGTAGCACCAATCCCAACCTCATCAAAAATTGAAAGGAGTGGTGGGTTGATAATATCATAATTATCTCCACCAGTTATTACAGACGAACTTTCAATAGATCCATATCTAATGAAATCTGCAGATTTATAATTTGCAAGTTCTACTCCATTTACAAACATTCCAATGTTTGAATTTGTTGGAGTTGTATAGACCCCACTCTCATTATCCGGTTCTTTGAAAAATCTAAGTAAATTTTGTGGTTTAACTGAAATGTTCTTGAACTCTGCAGGTTCGATATAGTTTGAAGTTACAATTCCAGAAATGTTTAAAAACTTTTCTTTGAAAATGTCTGCTCTGCTTCTTGCTAACTTCAATTGATTTGGATTTATTCTCTTTACAAAATAAATTCCATCAACTAAATCATTGAGTTTACTTTCAACATTTACAGATACTCCATCACCATCTTCATCTACTGATATTATTCCAGATTTGTAATGAACAGCATCTCCCGTATAGTACCCGTGATCAAAAATATTGGTTGGGAAATCTGATACTGTCAAAATATCACCACTATAAGTTCCATTTAATGGAATTCTTCTATCATAAAAAGATAATGGTTGGTTTTTATATGAAGGAATAGAAGGAGAAGCAACTAAAATTTCTCCTCCAAAATTTGCATAAACATTTTGTATATCTGAGTTGTAATTATTAATATAAGAATATCTTGGTATACTATTACTTGCGGTTGATTTCTTAATAACTCTCTCGATAACAAATCCATCGGTAGTTGGTAATTGTCCAGAACCTCTTATAGTAAAAGTTTTTTTATCGAAAATGGATACTATAAAACACGAATAAGAAATAGAAGTGCTATCAGTTAAGATAGCACTATCACCAACTGAAAAGATATTATCATCTAAAGTTTTAATTCTATAAGTTAGTGCGGATGAGTCAAGTTCTTCAACACTTGAAACTTTATATTTGATTGGGATGTTCAAGAACCAATCATTAGATTTTGATGTTGTCTGTGCAATTCCAGGATAAGTTAATCTTGCTCTATCATTATTTGAGAAATAGAATGTATCATCCAAAATTCTCACATTTTTGAAGATTGATCCAATTCTTAATTTTACTGGGTTGGATGTGGAAATGCCCGAATATCCATAAGCATGAACATCCAACCTTACAGTTGAACCAATACTTACATCAGAAGGAATGGAACTAACTCCAAAAAATTGAGTTAGTGATTTTGAAGTATACGATGATACTTGGTTTTCGCCAGTTGATAAAGAAATGACAATATTTCCAGCACTTGGAAATCCTACAGTAGAATCTACATCAAGAACACTTGATCCTGCAGATACTCTTGTAGTGGTTTTTGTATTTGCGTGTGGGGTGAATGGTGCATAGGAACCACCATTTGGATTATTTGGATCATCATATCCATAATCCAGTTTAATTCTATAATAGTCCTTAGTATTGGTCTTTAAAATTTCAACATCAGTTACAGAAGCTTCAGAACGCTTAATTCCATATTCGGGAATAGCATCTTGGAATAAAGTTCTATTCTTTAATGTAAAAGGATCTCCCTCTAATGCTTCAACAATAAGATCCTTAGTTTTTCTAAAGTTTGATGAAGATGGCGACAATACAAAGTCTTTTGGATTAACGACTTTTACTTGCTCACCATATAACATCCCAAAAAGTATTTTTATCGAATCCTCTGTTCCTTTTGAATCATAAAAATCAGAAATCTTACTAATTAAAGTCTTTTGATTTACCTTTGGGGAAATATCTCTATCTTCAAATCCTGGTAAAAATTGATCTTTGATTTTTCTTAAAAACTTTTCTAAGAAAATAACACTTAGGTTTTCAATTTTTGTCTGATCGGAATGAACCTCAACATTCGTTTCAGTAAAAACTAATTGTTCTGGATTGTCTCCTTTACCATACTTAGTAATTCCACTAAATCCACGAACACATTCGGTGAATTCAGTTTCAGTTTTTGATTTATATAAAATAATTTCATTATCTATTTTTAACAAACCATATCTCTCAGGAAATCCATAGGTTCCTAGCAAGTTTTGAGATGGGTTGTATACTACCGAAATAGTTGTGGCAAACTCATCAAGATCTCCATTGAGAACGCATTCTTTGCTATGGTTTGTAAGAGAATCTAAATCAAAATATTGATCTATATTTTGAAGAAGATCTAAGGTAGAACCAGTGTATTCTTGTGAGGAATAATACTCTCTAAAAAATTCGTTTAAGAGAGGATAGTTTTCCCTAACAAAACCTGGAAGTTGAGAGGAAACAATATCTTTAATTTTTACTCTGGTTCTGTCTGTTGATATCATCTTACAACTTTATAAATTAAATGAGGTTTGTTGAAGTGGGTGTGGTAATAATTGGAGTTCCACGAACTAAAGCAGGATTTGTGTAACTTGAGGAGACAATGTAACTGCTTCCAGAAACATCAGCACCAGAAGAAATTGTATCCGGCAGAGCACTTAATGAGCTGTTATTAATATCTATCTGCAAATAAAGATCCTGTAATCCAATTACATCATTTGAATGTGGAGGAATGGAAATTTCTATGATAGGGATTCCACCATCCTCTAGTTCTGTTTTAATAATGTTAATTGGATTAAGTCTAACTTCACCCTTTTCATAATCTACTTGTCCAATAGAATCTCTTACAATTTGTGGATCATTTGCAGAATTCAATCTGAAAAGGAAAATTTTACCATATCTTCTGTTTCTCGTATCTGGCATATCACCGAGATAAACAGCATATGGATAACCACTTACATAGAAAGCACTAGTTTTTATGTTATATCCATTTTCGTTGCTGATATGAAATCTGTTTCCATAACAAATCTCATATTCTGCAAGAGTATTTGCTGCTACTCTCAAATCTCTTCTCATTGTAACATTAGTAATGTTTGATGTAATTGATTGGTGACTATCATCAACCAACTTCAAAAACTTACTATACTTAAATCTGGCACCAAATGTATTTAATTCTGGTGATTTGGCATATTCCTCCACATTTTGAGTTACTAATGAGGTAACGAATGCTTGATTTGGTGCAAGGTTTGTGTTATAGTACGCAATTACATTTGTCTCAAGGTACAGATATTTTAGATCGACAATTTCTGCCTGGATTCCGGCAACAGCATACTGACGTAGTTTTGTTTTTATCTCATTTTTTGCTGAATTGGACAAGAATGGTCCATTTGTTGGTTTGATCGCAAGGAAAACTTTACCATATTGTGGAGGACTTAATTCTTCCCCACCATAAGCAGCAATAGCATCAATAAATGGATATACTCTTGGAGTTATAATTTCATAGTCTCTTGATGTTACTGCTCTATATCTTGCAGAGTAAAATCTTGGAGCATACTTTTTAATGGAATCGACGCTTTCTATTTCCTTTCCATCAGAAGATATTTCTTCCGAAGTAATAGCAGAAATTCCAGATGTTGCTACGGTTTCCGATCCTCCCGAAACATAGGTTAATCTCCCAGCAAATCTAAATCTTTCAATTCTATTACCTAAGGATCCATTTGATACCAGATAAGAAACTTCAATGTAACTATTATCTTCAGGTTTCTTTCCAAATACATCATCGCCAAAAATTATTTCGTATCTTTCGTCCTCAACCTCATTTACGTAAAATACGGGTTCATCAGATCCAACACCGAAAATTGATTCGGTTTGTCGATATTCTCTTGATATTGTTGACGTTGCTGATGGTTTTACAGTAACTCTAATGGTATCGGTATCAATGCCAGCATTAGGGAGAATATATCTTTGTCTTGGTGTAAGTGGATTTACAGTAAAGTTTGTAGTTAAATAAGTTCCCTCATATATCTCAATATTTTCAAATAATGCAAAATCAGATACCACTGGAACAGTAATATCGGAAACCAATGAGAAAGTTAAATTTTCATTTTGAAAACCTAATGCTGTTGTAGCAACTAAACCTTTATGTAAAATTAAAGAAGTTGGTCTAGTGCGATAAAATTCACGATTGCTAGTGTCTACAAAGAAAGTTATCTTTGCCTTTGCACATTTTCTTGATCTAGGTACATATCCAATATTTCTAGCAAGAGAAACAACGTTTTCTCTTAATGTGGCACTATCAATAAATGTCTCATTAGTCACCATATTTGCATTATATGATGCAATATAAGTGTTATATGCAAGCATATCAATGATCACAGAAAGATTAGAACCCTCAAAATCATAATCGGTGAAATTTGAGTTGGTTCTTAAGTAATCTTTGATCGAAGTTTTAATCTGGTCAAAGTCCAGATTGGTGAAATTAATGAGTGACATTATCGTGTTTGCTGTAACGCAAAGTCTAGTTGTTGTGGTTGGGCATCAATTCCAACGATATCATAAACAATTCTTACATTATATCCATTTTCATCTTGATTTAATTCAACCCTCACTTCTTTTAAATTAACTCTGGGTTCATATAATCTAATTACTTCATCAATGCTTGATTGAATTGATGCAGCACTAATGAAGTCAACATTCTCAAATAAAGTAGCAGAGACATTGGATCCAATGTCTCTGTTGAAAGGTCTTTCACCCCTCTGCGTCAAAACAAGATTTTGAATTGAACGAGCAATGGCATTTTGGTTCTTCAGTTCAATTAGGTCACGATTTAATGGATTAGTCCCGAAAGAAAGACTAATATCCTTAAATGACTTACTGACCCTTTCGATTGGCATTTACATACACAATATTTTCTTTATTTATTAGGTTCGTAAAGAGGTTCTGTACCATATTCCCAATCATCATAATCTTGGTCATTGCGAATTTTTGAATGTAATTCGTTTTGATACTTAAAATTGTGCTTTTTTCTTGTCAATTCGTGATTTGCAATCTCTTGAAGCACCTTTGAGTTGGAAATTTTTGCTTCCCAACCATATTCGGATGCCAAATATTCAGTTCCCCACTGATTTTTCATATAATTTTGGTCTTTATCGACTTGTTTGGTCATTTTTTTGCTCCTGATTTATGAAATCAGAACTTTTTACGGGGTTGCTATCCCGTGAATTGATAAAAAATCCCTTTCTTAGGTAATCTTCATCACTTACAAAGGTTAGATTGTCGATATTTTCTATTTTTTGATCTTTCCAGACGGGAATTGCGACCGAATTGCCATACCTAAAGTCTGGATTTCGTCTAAAATGCACTTCTATGAGACGATTTCCGATAAATTCACAGTTTATCCACTCATAATCACCTTTCAAACTATTTAAGATCTCTGGAAATTGGACATCTTGATCAATTTTAGTCCATTTTTTCCATTTATACAGATTATTGTTACTATATCTTTCACCAAGAACAACTAACTCTGCTTTTTTGTTCCTGAAATCTACACTAATATGATCTCCTTCAAAGATCTCGCACCAAAACTCTGCAGGATGTAAATGATCAGTACAATTATCAATCCACTCTATACGAGAAAATCGTCCCATTCCAAGTAAATTAATACTTGGACGGACGATATAATATCCTGAAGATGGAACAGGTGCCCCTACAGGACCACAGAGGTAACGCAAACGACGACTTAGAAAGAGTTTGTTATAGACCCATAGATCTTCTGAATTTATTGAGTTCCATTCGTCTGTTGGGTCGGAGTAGTACATTTATCGAAACCTGAAACAGTACTTCGATGCAAAGTATAATTCTTTTGAATTCGAATATCAGAGTTTTTAAACGTCCAACATTCACCTGTACTATCTAGGAATACAACCCATTCCAAATCGTGTTCTTGAGAACGATCAATTAGAAAAAAAGCCCAACCATTACCTTTGGGAGTAATGACTGGGATTTGAGGATCTAATTGTATCACCGACCTTGACCGCGATACCTTTTTTTGCGACCATTGCGAGAGGTTGCACTAAGAAGTGTGCGAGAGGAGCGTCCTTGACGAGTTTTCTTAGGTGCTCCAGGTTCAAATACAGTTTTGTTTCCGCCGCCTTTTGCCATCTTTAAATTTCCTCCAATTCAATTTCATTAGGATTAACATCTTCACCCGAGTAAAAACGCTCAGAGAAGTCTTGTAAGATCTCACTACACTCTTCCATAGTGAGATCTTTATAAATCTTACGACCTTTATATAAAAGATTGTAAAGTTGTTTCATCAGATAATACGAGTTTTTTCATGCCCCACTCTGATACGAGGATCGCACCAGATTTCAAAACCTGCTTCTTTTGCATCAAGACAGAATGAAACGTCTTCACCACACATATCCTGAACATTACCAGATTCAAAGACTTGCATCTTTGGAGCAAACCAAGGATATTCGAGGTTCTCAAAGACACCTTTCTTAATCAGAACCCAACCAAATCCAGTGTAGTCAACAGTAAATGGTTTCTTGCGTTTCTGAATGGATTCAACGGTTTCGTGATTCATTACTCCACCGTTCTTGCGGAAGTCATCTTCTTCCAACCAGTGTGCGACAGAAGTTGTGTGACCATCTTCAGTGGCATACCAACCAGCAGTGATCTCACGTTCTGTTCCATCTTCTGAGAGTGAAAGATCACAGAGTTGCCAGAACTTGTTTGTGTCAAAGACAATATCCGAGTCAATCCAAAGTTGGTAATCATATTGAAGTTTACCATCCCAAGGAATTTGCTTCGGACCACGGAGAACATTTGCACCGAGACACTTACAACGTGCAAAGTTAACCATTGATGAGTAATCTTGTGAAATTTGAATACTCATTCCATTTTGTACAAGATCAAAGCAGAGTTGTACAAATGCTTTCAGAAAAATAAAAGAACATCCACGACCAGGAAGACAGAATACAATCGACTTTCCCCTCATTCGTTCTTTGATTGCATCATAATCCCAGTCTTCTTTTGGTTTCGTAGGTGCTGATGCTTTTACAGTAAATCCTTTTGCCATAAAGTTTTAATCAACCTCAAGTTCAATTTTACAGTCTATATATGTGTTTGTCAATGATCAGTACGAAGGACTTCCAGGTGGTTCTGATGATCTATCGTGACCACCGCATCCAATAGTTGGAAATATCTCAATGAAGTTCAAATCTTCTATAGTATAATCAGTTTTCATTAGACCGACCATATTCTTTAAGTCTTTCCAAGTTTTATTGAATTCCTCTTCTTTTAAGGAATGAAACAAACATCTATCCTTTGCATATATGTGATATATTTTTTCTTGTGCGGTCATAAAAATATCCCCGGAATTTTTTCTTTCGATTTTATTTTGTTACTGCATTATATATCACGACCGCACAAAATCTTAAAATTTTTCTAAGAATAGTCCACAGCAGTTTTTTCTATAATTAATATATTTTGTAAAATTTACTTTATTCATTTTAGTTCTCTTAGAAATCCAATCCCAATTTTCAGAAATCCACTGAATGTTATTTTCACCTGTGTAAATTTTTCCAGTTTTTTTATCAGTAATGCGAAATGGTTTCGCATTCCATTGCATATTTTCTGAGCGGCTTACCCACCTTAAATTACTTACAGAGTTATTGTTTTTATCTCTGTCCATATGATCTATTTCTTTGTAATTTTGGGGATTTTCTATGAGAGTTTCTGCGATTAGTCTGTGTATGTAATATCGTATTTGCTTTATTGTCCTTCCATTTTCTTTTATGGAAATATTAATTGACTGATATCCATACCCTCTTGCGATCGGTTTTAATTCTCTAATGTTTCCCCTTTTTCCTTTATTATCCCACTCGGTAAATACTCTCCCATCTTCTAAGATATAATATCCATCAAACTTTGTTGGGTGCATATTTTTTTGGGAAAAATTTTTTATGATAGGGAGATAAAGAGGTCGAAAAAGACATACAGTGTAGGTTACAGGGACCCAAAAAAATAATATACGCAACGCCCGCCGCCGTTATAAACAAACCGCCGCAATTAACTGCCAAATCACGACACTGCCAATCGTAACATAGGTGCCCCTCAGTGTCAACCAAGGGGCACACAGTAGACTACATCACACCGCAGCAAATACCTCCGCAACGCTATCAATGTTCTCTTCAATCACAGTGCTCTCGATAACATCCAGAATGGACAGGATCTCATCGCCAGTGTTACCTTGTGCCAGCAGAGAAAGAGCAATCGACTTAGACATAATGAGGAAGAAAAGTGTTAGTTAAGGTGTGAAGAGTAGACTATCAGAACTCGATCTCATTCAGCGTGGGTTCATTGACAGCGACCTCCGAAACATTGTCAGCAGTGAGTGCATCCAGGATCGAAAGAATTTCGTCACCAGTGTTACCTTGTGCCAGCATAGAAAGCATCACGGTCTTGGTCATTTTGTTCTGTTGAGTGTTAGTTAGGGAGTGAACAGTTTGAGTGTCTTTGTCGGGTGATAATACCCAGTGGGCGCATCTCATTCCCCCGTATCAGTTAGTGATACTTAAGGGACTTAATCAGAAGGCAAGGAGTGCATTATCAAACTGCTCTTCAGTGATAAGACCTTGCTGATAATCGGTGTTCAGAGTGTACATCAGGTCAGTGAATTGAGCATAACGCTTGGGAGCAAAGTGATGCAGGAAGAAGATCTTACGGGTGATCGGATTGCTCATCTGATAGGCGAAAGTGCGGACCTTGTTGATGACGTTGCTGAACATTGTGATTTGAGTGTTAATGAAAGTGTGATCAGTTAGTGATACTTAAGGTCAGAAATCGAACACGTCTGAGTTAATCTGGATCACGTTAACTTTCGGATCGTTGAACTTCACACCGTCAGGAGTAGAGTAACCAACACCGACCTCATTTACGAAGTCTTCATAACAATCACACTCACGGGCAAGGTGATACAGACCCTCATCATTTTGGATCCAGAGAGCAACATTCCAGGTCTCGTAGTTGGTCCAACCATTATAGGTGGTGTCAGTGATGTTGGTTTGGAAAGTAACAGTCATTTGAGTGAAGTGTGTGGGTTGTGTCCCTTACACTACTGGGACACTTTGGACGTTCCTAACTTTATCTCTTAGAGAGTTTGTATCAGCGACCGTCCCAAACTTGAGAGGTCCAACCATCACGTTCTGCACGACGTTGATCATAATCATCTGCAGACCAGTTATCATCATAATCTCCAGAATAGTTGGGAGAATTGAGAAGATAATCGGGCAGCGGTTCGTATTGACCAGTCTGGAAGTTGTAGCGGGTTTGAGTGTTCATACTACTGGGACAGTTTAGAGGTTCCTAACTTTAATACAAACTCACAGAGTGATAAACAGAGGCGAAGAGATCAGATTATAAACCTCACGCACTTGCTTGCCAGTGCTATACACAGAGGTGGCAGCATTCTTCACTGCGGGCACTGCAATCTCACGGGTCCAGGTGTATGCTGTCAGAGACCAAAGTTGCACACGCTCAGTCATATTGTGACGCATCCAAGTATCATAGATGACAGTAGCAATGGCAGCAACAAATGCACAGAGGTTCACTACACCGTCCATAAAGGAATTGTAGTGCTTTTTATAGTCAATGGTCATCACAGTTTCAGTCAGTTTATGTGCAGGAGGGAATGCTTCAGTGAAAGACAGGATTTGCGTGGTCATTGTAAAGAACTGGTGAAGAGTTTGTGTAAGGCGGGGACCGTTGCGCCTCCCTTACACTACTGAGACACTTTAGAGGTTCCTAACTTTATCCTCAGACACATAATCCCACTGCGTTACTCTATGGACTGCAATCTTTCGATAAACTCATCGAGGTAATCTGTTGGATCATAACCTAACTCTGCTAGACGATTTAACTCATCCAAGATGATAGTTAAGTGCCCCGAAAATGGAACACGGATCCTGTCAGTTTTGCCCAGAAAAGTGTAGTTCTTAGGTCTCATAGTTTTGTCCCAAAATACCCCCATTATATATGCAGTTTTGGGACAAAACTCAAACGTGCTCAGAGACACTTAGAAAGCACTTTTTACCAGCGATCGGGAGTGCTTAGGTCTTCAACATATGCTTCACAATGTTCTGCAGGTTCCAACTTAAATAACTTCTCCCAGTCAATTTGATGTGGGTCGAAATCACCAAGGACATCAAGTTCCAGAGTGATCCTATAACGCTGCTTCTGTGCCTGCTGATAAGCAACTGACATAAGTACGCTCCGTGAGTAACTGTAGACAGTATAAAATGCCCCAGGAATGTTGTCAATGGGGTTGGGAGTATTTATCAGCAGGTCTTATGTTTTTGGGGGAATGTGTGGGGATTTTGTGATATTCGGGGAGTTGACATT
>JACCDW011493604.1_pt1 | contig 13501 bp, 14 predicted proteins | sample 7449781 | NCBI WGS metagenome assembly JACCDW01 (sample SAMN15323449, study PRJNA562643) | freshwater metagenome | isolation source: river surface water | place: USA:Blue River Watershed | collected 2017-08-18 | reverse complement strand
CGAGGCCTTCTCCTCGTCTGTCATCTCATTGATCTCGAGCTCGCTCGAGGCGTCCAATTTGGTGTAGTGGCACCCTCGCTCCTCAATGTACTTTATCAGGTCGTGGTACCGCGGGTCGTTGTTGTCATCCAAGTTGTTTCCGCCCGTTTTTTTATTCAAAGCGTACATGATCGGCTTGGAGGTCAGTAGATGCTGGTGCTTTACGAACGGCACCTCGTCCTCGGTCAGTTCGACTTGGTTTGCAAACTTGCCGTCCTTGAGTGCTTCCTCAATCTTTGTGAGGGCATTGTGCTCCTTGATCGCAGCTGGATCATTTCTCTTCACTTCCTTTTGTATATTCGAAATCCGCTTGGTCACGGTCGCAAGGTCCGCGAGCACCAGCTCATAGTTAATGACCATCACGTCTGAGAGCGGGTTTACCTCACCGTGCACGTGCGTGATGTTGGAATCCTCAAAGATTCGTACGACCTCGCAGATTGCGTCTACTTCCCTGATGTGTGAAAGGAACTGGTTTCCGAGCCCCTCGCCCTCTGCGGCACCCTTTACGAGACCTGCAATGTCTGTAAACTCGACGACAGCCGGTAGCGTTTTGACCGAGCTGCTCAATACGCCAAGCTTGGAGATTCGATCGTCCGGTACGGGAACGATACCGACCGACGGGTCGATCGTGCAAAAAGGATAGTTCTCAGCTGGAACTGACTTCTTGGTAATGGCGTTAAACATGGTGGACTTGCCGACGTTGGGCAGTCCTACGATTCCTATACTTAATGACATCTCAACAGGATACCAGAAAATAGTCTAAATGCGAATGTGTTACAGGAATGACATCTTAAAAGGATTCCAATAAAATGTGTGAATACGATTCTTTATACCTTAAAAACACGTAAGGGTTCCTGAATCGCAAATGCCGCTAGAACACTCATAACCATCTAAACATGACTCTCCTGTAAGCTTATTTGTATCAGTACACGTAGAATTAGTACAATATCCACTCGTACATTGTTCATTATATTCACAATATCCTCCAGTTTCAGTTAATACTATATCAGGGTCACAGACAAACGATAGAGGGTTACAAGAATTACTTAAGCAATTATAATTGTCAGAGCAAGGATCTCCCTCAGAACGATTATTTGGACCAGCGCACCTAGATGAAGAATCACAGAAATAAACACATTGGTCATTATTGGTGCAAAGATAATTCGAAGAGCCGTCCGTACAGATCTGTGGGTTTCCTGGACCATCAAGATATCCACAAAAACCGCTTAAACAGTCCGAATTCAAACTACACGAATCACCATCCTGAGTTGTCCCTACGCTTCCACTACCTCCTGGCGTGCAAACATGGTTATATGGAGCACTATCAAGGCGTACAGAAGACCCCTCACTATCAACACACCAGCCGCTCGAATTATTGAGATTATTCCAGACTGAAAAAGCTGTTATCATGTCACCATCACCTGCAGCATTTGAGTAGCAGACGGGTGCAATAATATATCCGTCTATGACAGGCCAATTACCAGTATCATTAAATTTAGCATTTGTAAAAACATCATCAAGAGTACCGCAATTATTTTCACCAGATGCTATTCCGTAGCTTGAACCGGAATTGTTTAGTTCGGCGACGCTTCTCATCTCAAGCAATTGGCTTACGACTTTAGAATCTTGTGCCTTGCCCCTGGATTCCCTTAAGCTGGCAAGGACTATCGAGCTCAGAAGCGATATGATGGAAACGACGACAAGCAACTCGATCAGTGTGAGCCCTCTTTCAAAACTCGACGACTTTTTTCTAGAGAAAATCATACTTAATTATGGAAATAGTAATTAACACTATAGTACCATAATTTATCTAAAACTATTTCTTAAGCTTCATCATTGCTCGCTGCAATTCGTCCTTGTGATCCATCATGACCTGCATCATTGCTGACTGCTGGTCAATTCCCTTCTTCACCTTTACCTGAATCTCACTTGAGATGGTCTTGAGAAGCTCAGGATTGTTCTCCATGAGTCCCAAAATAAGCTCCTGCTGGTCCTTGGGCATGTCCTTGACCTGCCTCTTAATCATCTGCTTCATTACAAAATTAAACATAGTGGTTAGAGTGTACACCAAAGGACAAAAAAAGAAAAACAGCGTCTTCGGCGCTGTTTATTTCAAATAATATTGGATATTCCTCTTGTGTTGCTCGTAGTTGGTTGCGCAGTGGATATTGCGTCTAGAGTCATGTATGTAAAAGAGGCAGTCCGTACGAAGCGGCCTAAGCGCCGCACTGATAGCCTCCTTGCTCGGAGTGGCAATTGGCGCTGGCGGCAGACCCTCGTACATGTACGTATTGAACAGCGAATCGATCCGCTTGTCTTCCGCTCTTGGAACTGGCCACCAGTCCCCTTCCTTGCCACGGGCGTACTGGAGTGTGGCATCGATTTGGAGAGGCATACCCTTGTCGAGCCTGTTCTTTATCACTCCTGAAATAATTCTCATGTCCGCCTTGCCAGCAGCCTCGCGCTGGATGAGGGACGCGATTGTAATTGTTTCAGAAAGTGACACGTCATCAGCATCAATATCAAGATCATCAAGAACCTCGTCAAACGTTTTCTGCATCGTCTCCTGAACAACCTCCACATCCTCGCGCTTGTGGATCAAATACGTGCCTGAGGCCAGGAAACCCTCGTCACCCTTAATCCCGCACATTTGCTCAGTCTCTCCGAACTCCCTGATCTTCTCCTCTGACCATCCGAGCTTCTCTCCGATTATCTCTCCCATCTGTCCCTTTCTGAACCCGTCGAAGATAAGGATGTACTCGTACTGCGGCTCGTCTATCGCAAGTGCCGTCGATACCGCACCCATCCCCTTTGTAAACTCGTACCCACCAGCCGGAATGTCACCTTTGATTGCAAGAATCACGCGCAGGACGAGTTCCGAAAACTTGTTCTGGATCAATCCTCGGTTGGAGAGCTCCGTCACGAACGAGTCGGTGTCACCCGTATACGGAACGAACACCACCTCCTTCTGCTTGCTTTGGGAAAGCGCAACAAAAACCACAAAACAGAAAAAAAGTACGAGAAATGATTTCAGCTTGTGTGTTGAAAGATAGTTCATCTGATTACCATTAGTATATCAGCATGTATGCAGTATTCGCACGATAGTTCTACACAAATTAATCCTCGCTTGGCCTAAAGTCGAGGGAAACCGAGTTGACGCAGTGGCGGACGTTCTTGGCGGTCAGGTACTCGCCTTCGAAGACGTGCCCCAGGTGCGCACCGCAGTTTGCACACGTAATTTCTGTCCTCCGTCCGTCTGCGTCTATTGTCCTATTAACAGATCCGGGTACCTCGTCATCAAACGCAGGCCACCCGCATCCCGAGTCGAACTTGCTCTCTGACGTATACAGCTTGGCATCGCATCGTCTGCAGTAATATGCGCCCTGCTCGAAGTGCTTGTCGTACTTGCCCGTAAAGGGCATCTCGGTCCCCTTGTCTTCGATGACGCGCTTTTCCTCTGAAGTGAGTTCTCTCATAGCTAGTTAGTCTCAGCTACCGGCTCAACTATCTCTGTCGAGACAGATGTTGACGCGGATGTCGTCTTGAGATTGCTACTTACGACAACTATAAACAGCAGCAGATCAATAAATACTGGCACGTATATAAAGGTATTGAGCACCACGTTGACAATCAGTACAGGAATTGTCGCGAACAGTGCGACGATGTAGGCAGTTGGATACGGCATCTCGACCTTCTTGATGGCAGCTATGATTTTTACAATAAGGGCGGCAAACAGTAGGACAAACATGTGCCACAGCGTTATGAATGCGGAACCGAAGATGAATAAAAAGAGCAGGAGCGGAATCACTGCAATCTTGATGAATTTAAATGCTGTCGTTGTCCATGTTGTGGCATTTTCCTCATTTATGACAAAATCTCCCAAGTTCGCCTGCTTTAGGGTAATCACTCGCATTTCTCCACTATCTTCTTTGCCAGCGATACCTGTTTTTGTAATGACCACAAATGCATCGTATGCCCCTATCTGCTCTAGTGTGAGGTCATTTGACGTGTCGATAACAATCGCGTTCGTAAATGTATCCGTACCATGCTTGTCTCCATCAGGCAGCGGAATGAAATAAGGTTCCGCGACATTTGACGTAAACTGGTTGTCTTTTGCAGTAAGTTCAAGCCCATCTGGATAATACGTATTCACCAAATCGTCTGACGAAAAGGATTTTAGAAATCCTCCCACCGTCACAGCAAGCATGACACAAATAACGAGCATACTGATCATCGAAACTCCTAAGAGAACAAGGATCGCCTTCCAGAACCGCTTGTGTCGCAGCTGGGAATAGAACTCCGGGTTATAAAACGAGTTCTTGATGTTGTTCCAAAACCTTTTGAGATAGCTCATATGCGCTGGGTTAGAATAATGATTTAACTATACCTTAACCTCGGGCTCGACTCAACGGCCCACAAACTGAATAATTCTATTTTATAAAAAAGCGCGCGGTGCCAGGGAGGCATCGCGCGCTTGAAGCACAGTTTCAAAAGTCCACCCACGACGGGCCAACAGTTCCCGGAAAAAGCTTGTGCCTGAACGTGCCATACACTTCAGCCGACCGTGCACAGTACTGGGCGACGGAATGTTCTGCGCGTTGACGAAGGCAGAACAATACCTTCTTCTTTTCGGGCTGACCGGCAGCAATCCAGCCAAGCACGGCAGCACGTTGGCGAGGACTCACCAGCACGATGGTCTCCCCGCCCTTATTTGCTGAACGAATCATGGCAGGTCCACCGATGTCGGTTTTTTCCAGGCACGACTCGAATGTCGCACCAGGATCCTCCAGGGCACGGTGCAGCGGATAGAAGTCAACCGCAAGCAAGTGGATCTTCTTCCAGCCAAGCTCGTCGAGCTCGGGGTACATTTCCTCGGTTGCCAGAAGGCCTCCGTGAATCTGCGGGGCAAGGGTGACAACACGATGGTTGAGTACCGCAGGGTAACCGGTCAGTTCGGCAACATCCATCACGTCGATTCCGCGATCCTTGAGATACGTACGGGTCCCACCGCTGGAGATGATCGCGAAGCCATGTGAGATGAGGCCTCGGGCAAACTCGTCAATTCCTTCCTTGTCGAATACGGAAAGAAGCGCATATTTTTGAGCAGGCATGGTAACAATTGGTTTGGTTTGTGCTCTCGACGGAGTGTAGAAGAGCGATTACCGCAATACTAGCCGTATATGAAAAGAAGTCAATTATTTGTCCAACTGAAGTGTCTGGTCGATTCGGATTTGGTGCACGAACTCCGGTACGTGGCTCACGAGGATAAGTGTTCCCTCGTATTCGCTCAGTGCCTTCGCGATCACCGGAAGGTGTCGGAAGTTAATGTGGTTGGTCGGCTCGTCGAGCATCATGATGCCCGGCTCCTGCAGTACGAGTCGCGCAAAAGCAACTAGACCCTTTTGACCTTCTGACAGGCTGCCGATCTTGGTTCCCATCATATCCGCCGTGATTAGGAAGCTGGCCGCAATCCCGCGCATCCGGTGCTCGTCACGCGTCTGCATGATTTCAGTCAGAGACTTGTATACGGTGTCCTCAAAGTTGAGCGTAGAGAAATCCTGTCGGTAATATCCGACCCTGATGCCGCTCTTGAGCTTTGCACCCTTGGCTTTGCCGAGTGCGAGTGACTCGAGCAGCGTGCTCTTGCCTACCCCGTTTGGTCCAGCGAGCAGAAGATGCTTGCCCTTGTTAAGCGACACGTCCGCAGACTTGCTGACAATCTTGTGCGTCTTGGGATCCATGATGGTAAACGAACTGATATTGATAAGCTCTCCGGACAAGTCGGCCTGCACGGGGATCTTGAAGTTCCGGATAGTCCGATCCTCCTTTCGCACATCTACCTTGGCTTCTTCCATTTCAGCAGCCTTCTCGCGCATACGCTTGGCAACCATTCGCATCTGCCCTCCCTTGTTGGCAAAGAAGTTCGCCTTGTCCTTGTTGGCTTGGATCTCCTTTGAGAGCTGCGCGTTTTTTCGGTTCTCCTTCTCGATTCGAGCCGTGATCTCCTTGAGCAGATCAAAATAGTTTCCAACATACTGCTCGACCTTTCGTGTGTATACGTCCAGGTACAGAACTCCGTCCGTGAACGAGTTGAGGAACTCGGCGTCATGGGAAATCACGATGACAGTCTTTTTGTATTCTTTGATGAAGTCGGTAAGGTGCGCGATTCCGGACTTGTCGAGGTTGTTTGTTGGCTCGTCGAGGAGAAGTACGTCTGGATTCTGGATAAGTGCAGAAGCAAGAAGAAGTCGCGCCTGCTGTCCTCCTGAGAAACTCTTGATCAGTCGGTCGTGCGGAGCGATGAGGTTAACGGTCTCAAGCACCTCGTCGATGCGCGGGTCGATGTCGTATACGACCTTGTCGAAGCACTTCTGGAAGAATTCTCGGACAGTCAGTTCAAGCTCAGGACGAGCGATAACCTGTCGCGATACAGCAATAGATACCCCATTCACGATGTTGATCTTCCCTTCTTCAGGCTTGAGCTCGCCCGTGATCAGCTTGAAGATGGTACTCTTGCCGGCACCGTTCTGGCCCATGATCGTCAGCTTGCTCTGCTTTCGGATTAGGAAGGACACCTCCTCCAGAATGGGCTTGGTGTGTCCGTATTCAAACGAGACCTTCTCAAAGCGTACGATTGCTTCCTCTTTTGACATAAGGACATTAGAGTACCATTAACTGGACAAAATTCCTAATACGTTTCGTAGAGTTATGTGGAGTACGTGTAAACACAAAGGAAAGCGCCGGCGGGAATATTCCAGCCGGCGCTTTCACCTACCTACTTCTTTGGAGCCTCTTTCTTAGGCTTCTTCTTCTCTTTTCTTTTGTCTTGTCCTTTTGCCATATGAATATTGTTACCTTATATGGATACATTGTCTCGCGTCCATGTGGAATGTAAAGGTGTTGATAAGTCACCCCATCAGGGATGAGCATTATAAGTTGACATTTATGCATAAATAGTGTATGATTATGCAGATTTTGTCCGCACAATGCTGGCATATCGCTGTACATCCACAACACCCATTGAAAGATGAAAACGATAAAGAATCTGCCTCGTCGTCTCTTCATGAAGATCTGCGCCTTTATCGGCTGCCTCTTCATCAACAAGCCCATGGCGTACGTATACGCCATCGTCGCGATCTATGCCCTCGGTGGCATGACTGCTCACGTGCCCGCCAGAGGTCTTACCGCCGCCTGTGACTGGTGTTCCGACAAATGGACCGGTCTTGGAAAGAGGGCGGCGACTGCATTCCGTCTGGATCCTTCAAAGGAGTCAGACTTGCAGGAAATTCACCCGAAGGCGGTACTGGTCGACGGCATCATCACGCCCGACGGACAGGAACAATACTTCCTGGACGACGGTAGCGTTCTGCCTCCGCCGGAAGGTTCAGAGGCGGAGAACTGGCAGGTGAACCTGCCCGCACACTGAGCGATGCCCAGTTCAAAACACCCGCACCCCCTCTTTCGAGGCGGTGCGGGTTTTTCTTTATTAAAAAAGATTATTGTAATCTTGATTTCTCAAACGCGTTCACAATAGTTCCAACGACGTCAGACAGCCCGGGGAGCAGTCCGAGCAAATTTAGTATCGTGCTACCAACCAGCACCAGCAGAGTTGCTCCTACAAGAATCCCCATCCCCCTGAGCATGCCACCAAAAAACAGGTATAACGACGAATAATTCTTGTTCACATCCTCAAGCAGCTCTCGCAGCTTTTTTATCTCAGCAGTAAGTTCCTGGTTTTCCATGTTTGAATAGTATCAAATAGTTAAACATATTAAAACAGAAATCGGCAGCTTAACAATAGTAAGTGCCGATTTTCAATGATGACTGTGTCACCGAACATAATTTCACAAAGAGTGCTTATTTCATACATAAGGTCTTTGGATTGCGGAAACGAATTTCCAATGAACAGTTTAGAACCTTAACGTCAGTCGAGTTCTCTTGGTCCAGGGCGCGATGGGCCGAAGCGGCAGCGAGTCCTTCAGCATCCAGAACGGAAGTGGCTGGTTGACACATATGCTACCGATGATCTTTCCGCACCTAACCACAAGGTATAGGATGTGATGCTTCGGGATGACCCTCGTCTTCATGGGCAGCCAATCGCTCGGCCCGCTGATGACCCTAACCCTCACACCATAGTCACTCTTGTCGTGTCCCATGTGATGGAGCACGATCGCGTCCTTGGCAGTTCCTATGCCTGCAAAGTTCCTGTTCGCCAAGACGAGCTTGGGCTCTTGGAAATCGCGGAACGGGACCCAAAGCCAGGTCGTACTGTCGTAGTACGTAGTCGTGTCCCGGAACAGCGGGTCGTAATACAAATGTGTCCCGTTGTTGTAGAGCGCGACAATCGTCGTGTCCGGACTCTGATGGTGGTATTGAAATTTACTCCTGTAGTGGTACGACCTGATGACCGGAATCTCCAGAAACGAAATCCATCGTTGCATCTTTTTCTCCTTTCGTTGTTGTTTTCCAGCTACTTGTTGTTCGCCGGTTCTGTATTAAAGTAACACGATAGTTAGAAAAGTCAATAACAACACCTCACACAACCGCAAGCGACCACAATAATCTTGACAGAAATGCCGCAAGCCATAGTATTCAGAATGAACCGCAACTTAACAAACATGAAAAAGATACTCATCACAATTGTCCTGCTGTTTCTTGTCACGCATGTCTGCTCCGCCGAAGCTGAAACGCCCAAGCATGCAGACCGTGTTGTCCGCATCACACAGTACTACACGCCAGCCGAAAAGGCCGCTGCTGGCATTGACGGCAGATCCGGCACCGGCTGGTTCTGCGGATCATCCAAGCACCTGATCACCATTGGCCACATGGTCACCGATCCTGCACTTCCCCGCAAGGAATGGACCGAAGTCGAGATTTCCCACTGCCCCGACGGGACGATGGGAACATACAAGACCCATCGCGTCATGGTCAGGCTCGCCGACCTGATCGACACGCCCGGTGAGGACATTGGGGTGATCGAACTGCAGAAGCCGCTCTTTGACGTGAAGCCGATATCGGTAAGCAAGGATGCACTAACCCCTGGGTCGCAAAGCTACTGCTTCGGCTTCACCGACGGTACGCTCAGGCATGCTGGCGGCACGTTCCACAGGATCGGAAAGGACGAGGATTCGCCCGAGCTCAATGACTTTGGTCTGTTCGAGATGTTCGAAGACAACGACAGGCTCGCGCTTGACCACGGAGCGTCCGGGGCCCCTGTCCTAAACGCGAAGGGCGAGGTCATCGCCGTACTCGCCATCGTGAAGACCGGAGAGGTCAAGATGATCAACGGCATCGAGCCCATGCGCATATCAACCGCATGGGGAACTCCGAACCAGGCAGCGACGTTGATTCCAAAGCAGCTGATTCAGCTGAGCGAGTAATGCCAGAAAGCAAAATGCCGCACGACAAGTCGTGCGGCATTTTTAATGAGAGTCTTGCCTCATCTCGACATAAATAAAAACAGTCGCACACCTCCCTTTCGAGTGATGTGCGACTTTGTAGTTTCCTCTGTCACGAACGCTTTACGATTGCGTAGGTGACGTTGTAAACGTGGATGTATTCTTCGGGATCAACGATTAGCACCTGGTATTTCTCCAGGCAAGTCTCGCGATAGAAACGGAGAATTTCACGCTTTGCCTCCTCGAAGTCCGGCAGAAGCTCCTGCTTTGCGCGAAGTCGATCCCAGATGTTGATGAAGAGACCATATCCGACTTTGACTCTCTTCACGACCAACGGATGCTCGTCGAGTATTGCATTGAATGCCTCCGTCGAGAAGATAAATGGTGCCAACTGCCTCCTCTCCATCCTGGCAAGAAACTGTTCCGCTTCATTTACCAGCGACGAGAATGTCGACCCCGGAACGAAGTGGTCCTGGAGAACAAAGACCCCTCCGGGTTTCAGGATTCGCAGAACCTCCGCAAGCGCCATGAGCCAGTGTTCTTGCGGAAGGTTGTTGAAGCCGTAGCGACAAACAACTGCATCATAGCTTCCAGATGCTATTCCCATCATTGAGGTGACATCGACCACAAACCCAGAGTCAGTCGACAGGAAATCAATCTTTTCAAGGATCGTCCCAGACTTATCTGCAAACGTCATTTCCGCCTGTTTTCCGAGAGACCTGAGGTGAGCCTCCAGTGCGCGACCAGCAAGACCCGTACCACAGCACACGTCCATAATTTTCCAAATCTTGGGTTCTGGCACCTCCGACTGTTCGGTACGGTAGTGGTCAAAGAGAGTTGCTATGTAGCGTTCGGAACGCGAGTCAGCGATGAGAGCATCGAAACTTTTCAAATACGATTCAGGCCATTGTTCGGTCATTTGGTTTCCTCCGGTTAGTTGTTTAGGTACGTAAAGTTTAATTTGGAATATACAGAGAATTCATTATTTCGTCAACTTTGGTGGACTTCGGCCTGCATCATTCTGATTCACAGGCCCCGCTAATAATGATCCGAACGTTTGCGCATCGGGCTTTTTATTTTACACGGGGCATGTCATAGGTTTACGAACCAGGTTGTTCAGGAGTCGATGAGGTTGAGGATTACTTATGTAAATCAAAAATTACAAGTGCCAAAGGTTTTTCAAATGCTCACGCTTACCTTTCATTTCTCTTTAGAATGGGCTTCGTAGAACTGATCCCAGTGTCGATCAGTTGCAAATCCAAAAATCGCAAGCCAAGAAAAGGACGTATTGTTTCTCTCGAAGTCCAGGTCCTTATCTAGAGAAAATGAAATTCTGTCCTTATCAACCTTCCGCAGGAAATTCCTGTACCCGTTAATTTTCGAAATGATATCCCTGCCATTACTAGTTACGTCCGTAAAAGCCATCTTGGTGTTGCTTCCAAGGATCATAAACCAAACGAACCAGGTAATAATGGGTACAGTCAAAAACAGTAGTTCTAACAGCGTTCCTTGAAAGGTTCCGAACGGGATTTGGTAAATGTCAAAAAAGTAATAGGCCACGCGTGCAATCAGTACCGAAAACAGGAAGATGACAACCAGAGGAAATAGAATAATCATCACGATAAAAGGACCGATGAAAGGTATCAGCATTGCGAATACTGAGAGAAAAATTCCAAACGTCATGCAGACAGCAACTAAGTTAAGTGCGATATCAAGTTTCGGAGACTTAGTTCCAAAATAACCAAGCTTGGTGCAAATCTTGTGCATTTCTACATTCCAAAAGTCGAACCAAAATTTATTAATTTCTGCAAAGCCTTCAACGGATTCCTCTTCCGCCTCTTGTATCATTGCTTGCATTCCAACCTTTTTTTCCAACATTTCCAAAAATATCAACTGGTCCTCTTTCAGTCCCCTGTTCCTATAGTTGGGATCAATCTCATATTCTATTGTGAGTTCGTCAACAAAGGAAAGTTCCTTCAAGCCCCCATTTTCATATAGGTCAATAAGTATTATTCTCTGCAAACCGTTTTGTGATATCTCACCGGCTCTTCCACCCGTTCTACCTGCCACCAAAATGTATCGTGCCAATTGTGGAGACAGACCTACTGGCGGCTCATACTCAGTTACTACAGATTTAGCGTTGAAACGGTTTCTCTTTGCTCGATGCCAGACATATAGCACATATATCCATAGCAAAACGTAACTGATTGTTATTGATAGATAATCTAATCCGAGAAAATTAATAATGTTCCCAATTCCTGGAATGCTCAGTGAATTTGATGGCATGTAGTAAATTGTAGCACGATCAAAGAGCTCCAATCAAAATTAAAATGAAAAGCCCCGAACACATTTCTGTGTCCGGGAGCTAGGGTTAAAACGCACTTCCCCCATAGCGCTTATTTCAAGACCTGTATGGCACCTACGGGCAGTGCGCCCTCGGCCAAGCGATCCCTCCTGACGATGCAGGGACGGACCCATTCGGACTTAAGGGCTTCAGGATTCTGTCCCTGACCCTTTGGCCTGCGGAAAAATCCTGTCCTGAAGTGTGCGGAGACCTCCCGCTCGCCTTTCGACAAGTTGAGGTGGTCCCTGAATCGCCGAAGCTCGTCAGGAGCCATCTTTATCTCGCTCCCAACATGAGCAACGAGGCTTGCGTCGGCGATTTGACGACAGAAGGTGCTAGTGCCCTGGTTCTGCAGCGGTGCCCATTGTCCAGAGTTCTCTGCACTGGCACGCTTTGAGTGTTGCAGCGATGACATGTACAGCATAGTGCCGAATAGAACTTCTAGCACATTCTGGAGACCGGCGGTGTGCTCGTCGTCCTCAAATCCGTCGGAGAACGGGCCTCCATAGACAAAGTCCTGGATACCGTTCTCCCCGAAGATCTCGGAGGAGACGTAGTGAGAAGACCATCCGCGACATTCGTTCCACTTGCGGTTTTTTCTGCTTCGGATTGTCTCAAATGCCTGTTCCGGGTTGTTTGTAGCCATGCGGAGCAACCTTTGTTGTTCCGCAATTGGATAGCACTCACTGATCGTTTTCAGGCCTTTACGGAGGAAATAGATCGAGAACGGATATTCGCAATCTGCCCGATTCACCTCCGTACTGCCTGCATAGACGATGGTGGCCCCCGGAATCTTTGATTCCCTGCCAATAAGTATCGCATCGCAGGTGGTCTGCCATTCTCCGCGACCATAAGTCATCGGCTCTGCCAAATTTACGACAAACGAGTCGAACGGCCACTCCAGCATCGACCAGTCTGTGTTCTTCAGCGAAGTCAGACTTAAGAGGGTCTGGAGTTCGGGAGTGAGTTGTAACACTCGTCTTGACGACATCATCCAGGACGCAATTGCGGCTAGCGTGAACCGCCGCCGAACCGACCCGTATGAATAATTGTCGTAGGCAAAGTCTCCCAGATCCGTACCACCCACATACTTAACCCAGTCGAAGCTCCTTGTGAGAGAATCGAGTAGAGCCATTCTGACCGTACCAAAGTTTGCCGTCGACCGGATGAAGGATGCAGGGAACGCATCTTCTACATTTCCCACGTTCTGGTATGCCAAGTTCATGACATGAGCCTCGAACATGTCCATTTCCAGCGTTCCGATGGTGTCCTCAAGCGCCTCGAGTAAAAATGGTGCTTTTGGGGGAGCGTTTCTCTTTCGTTTCATTTTTTTTGGTTTGAATTTGAAGATCAAAAACTATCGTTTTAAACGATACCATAATTATATATAAAGTCAACAGTAGTGGACCTGACAGGATTCGAACCCGCTGCCTCCTCAGTGCAAATGAGGCGCTCTACCAAGTGAGCTACAGGCCCTAGTGAGGGACAGTGTGCGAATGCTCGCATTCGCACATCTCCCGAGCAATGAGCCAGAAAACTTCAGTTTACAGGCCCATAACTAGGAACTTGGGGTAAACCAAGTACCGTACAGTATAAAGGAACAGACAACGTTGCGCAAGAGTTGCGGGCCCGGCGAGCGATATGCCTGCCGGGCCCTGATTTCAGGTCACTATTCATTAGGACCCCCGAAGTGCTTCGATACGACGTCCGGTTGCAATGG
>JACCDW010563752.1_pt1 | contig 13501 bp, 18 predicted proteins | sample 7449781 | NCBI WGS metagenome assembly JACCDW01 (sample SAMN15323449, study PRJNA562643) | freshwater metagenome | isolation source: river surface water | place: USA:Blue River Watershed | collected 2017-08-18 | reverse complement strand
CGTCCAAAGAAGATTGACGGTTATGTGTTCAGAGATGAACACCAACGTAAACAAATTCAAACTTGGATCAAAGATAAAAGCATTCCACATTTGCTGTTGAGCGGTTCGGCTGGTATTGGTAAAACTACTCTGGCTAAAATTCTTATTAATGAACTCGGCATTGAAGAATATGATGTATTAGAAATTAATGCATCACGAACAAACTCCGTCGATGATGTTCGAGATAAAATTACTAATTTTGTTCAAATGATTCCTTTTGGACCTTTTAAGGTAGTACTATTAGATGAGGCTGATTATCTATCTCCAAATGCTCAAGCAGCACTTCGTGGTGTTATGGAAGAATATCACAGCACGTCCCGCTTTATACTTACTTGCAATTATCCTAATCGTATTATCCCTGCTCTCCATTCTAGATGTCAAGGATTCCACGTTGAGAGAACAGATCAGACAGAATTTACTGCAAGGGCCGCCACTATTCTCGTAGAGGAAAATATTGAGTTTGACCTAGATACGTTAGACAGTTATGTAAAAATCACCTATCCAGATCTACGCAAATGCATTCAATTGCTACAACAAAATACACAAGAGGGTCGTTTAGTTACTCCTAATAAAGGAGATGCAGGCGAAGCAGACTGGAAGTTTGATATGGCCGAACTTTTTAAAGCAGGTAAAATTCTTGAAGCAAGAAAACTACTCTGTGGAAAATTACGTGCCGAAGAAATGGAAGAAGTGTTTGTTTGGTTATACAATAATCTAGAAATTTTTGGCAGTGAAGAAAATCAACATAAAGCTATTTTGATTATTAAACAAGGGTTGGTAGATCACACACTAATTGTAGATCCAGAAATCAATCTTTCAGCTACATTGGTTAGATTGTCAAAACTCAATGGATGATAAAAAATCAAATGTTGCCAAAGGTGTTCACAGTTATGACACTAATGTAGGTGATAATTTAATAGCATTTTTTAATAAGAATGTTACACCCTATCCTACCGAGATCGGTGGCCCAGCTTTTGATCTTATACCCGTTGAAAAACAAAAAGATATAATGGTCAATGTTGCTCGTATGCATGGGCAACAAGAATATAATAGAATTATGGAACTAGTGGCTGTATTACAAAAACAGGCAGCTAGTATCAAGCGTAGATTAGAAATCACAGACTGGGTTCATGCCGCCAAATATGACTTTCAAACCTATCATGGACAAATTTACTGGCTGGTATATAATACAAGAAAACAACAGAGCATACTGACTCACTTAGGTCCTACACAGTGGTCCACTGGTGTTCCTGAAGACTACGACTATATTTGTCGTGTAAAGTGGTTAGGAGATTACACCTGGGTTGAAGTTGATGAACAAGGAAATCCTGCAAATGAATGAACGTTATATGATTGTAACTTACGTACAAAAACCCAACGGTAAGTATGACGAAGTTACTGAATTCAAGAAACATTACCGTATGAAACACATACAGTCCGCTAAGGTAATTTTAGATCTTGCGGACAAGAAAGTTGTCAAAAACGGTCTTAATCCCGAAGCCGGTTATGACGACATGCTGGAATTTTACAAAAGGATGCTAGGGGATCGGTTGACCCCCTATCTTCCTAAAGATTAATTGTCACCGTAGATTGCTAGTATCTCCTTAACTGCTTCGTGACGTTCGACATCCTCCACTGTAAAGTGACAGACGTCTACATATCGATGATTTTTAAAATCGTTAAACAATCCCAAAAACTCTAATAGTCCGTTATTACTGGGACGATCTGCCTGTTGCAGATCTCCAGTAACTACCATTTTACTTCCCTGCCCCAACCGTGTCAACAACATCTTCATTTGACTAGGTGTAGCATTCTGCATCTCGTCGGCAATAACCACAGCGTTTTTAAATGTACGACCCCTCATATATGCCAGTGGACTGGTTTCAATCACCCCCTCTCTCACAAAGTTTTCAATTTCTCTGGCATTAAAGTTTTCAGAAAATACATCAAAAATAGGCTTGGTCCAGGGTGCCATTTTTTCATTTAGATCCCCTGGGAGGAAACCGTGTTCCTCGTCTACTGATACAGCAGGTCTAGTTACAATTATTTTATCGATATTACTGTACTTGAGTTGATCTATAGCCCACTGTACAGCCAGCATGGTTTTACCTGTACCGGCTGGACCGATAGCAAAAGTAATCATTGTCTGGGGGTTGTTCAGTTTTAGTAAGTAAGTTTCCTGACTTAGGTTTTTAGGATATATTTGAACTCTTTTACGTTTTTCATTTAACCGATGGTCAATATTTATAACGTTGCTCTGAAACCGAGCATCATAATGCTGGATTTGCTGCTGTTGCGCTCTTTTTCGCTTCATATTAAGGTTAGCCCTCCTGTAAGTGTTAGGCACGGACCTCTAACCGTAGTGTCCGTGACCGAACACAAAAGTATTTAACGATAACTGAAAAAAGTTATCTGTTATGTTTGTATTTTGACGATAAATACAATTAGGAGAAATCATGGCTGATATTAAAGACGTTATAGCTAATATAGAACAGATTTACGGTTCTAATAATAGCCTTAGTTTGCTCAAGGACTTTGAGCGTGTCATAGACGAGTTAGATGTCTATGTTTTTGAAAACTGGATTGACGGCGAACTAGTCGCTGGACCTAAAGAATCACGCTATTTTGTAGAGTGTACATTTATGTGGCCTAAGGACAAGATGCCTGAGCCAGCAGGCGGCAAGCGTTTATTAGACTACGGCTGCAAGGTGCAGGTAGCTGAAAGTCAGATTGCCAAAGTTCGCAAAATTAAAACTCCAGACGATATTCGCCCCGGGACACGAAAAGGCAAAATTGATCAGGAACCAATATGGATGATCAAAATCGCTATGCCTAAAAAATTAATGCACGATATCAATCGTGGTTATACAGAATTAGACAAAAATAAGATTGAAGACATTGTCGGAGCATCGGGAGTTAATGCTACCGTTGATCCGGCAGAACAACAGGCACAGGAGATGGCTGATGCACAACCAGCAGCTTAATGAAGGACTACGTCCTTTAGATCTTAAAGAGATGGTACATTCTATTTTTGAAGTAGATACCTTTCGCTCAAAGATGGGGGAAGATCATGATGTCTGCGTAGTCAGCTTTAAAGTCAAAGATCGATCACCTGCCAAAGACCTTATGGAATTTATTGAAAAAGGTTATAACTTTGTTCTTGATGCTGATATCAGTTCAGGCGAAGATAACAACGGTGAGTATTCGGTGTTCGTTGAACTGTCTAGAACTTCGCAGTTGGCCGAACAAATTAAAGAACTTACCTACGGAGTTCGAAAGCTCACAGGAATTGATGAATTTAAATTTAAGTATCATAAAGAAAATCAGGTACATGAAGCCAGTGAAGAAAATTTAAAATCACATATTCCTCCATCTGCCGGAGCCTACTTCAGCTTTATAAGTAAAATTAAAACTGAAAGTATTCGAAAGTTTTTTAACAAAACACTAATGGATGACCTAACTCTTAACGGAAACATTATTACTATCCATAAACCGTTTGATAAAAAAATCCAATTAGAAATCATTAAAGAAGATTCTACAGACACCATTCTTGAAGGTATTGAAGATGCTATTACTATGGATGATGCATCTATGAGTGAAATATTTTGGCTAACTAAAGTGTTAGGGGACTACAACATCAACAAGGTTGGAGAAAAATTTGTTTTCAACAATGGTAGTCAAGCTATGTTATTAAAAAGGATCGATCAATGAGCTTTACATTCAACTTTACCAAAGAACAATTAAAAGAAATGATTCCACGTAATCCATATGTGGATCAATGGTATCATGCAGTTTCAGAAATATTACCCGAATACGACATCAATACTCCGCAACGTGTAGCCGCTTTCTTAGCACAGTGCGCACACGAAAGTGGCGGGTTTATTTTCTTGAAAGAAAATTTAAATTATAAAGCAGCAAGTTTACGTAAAGTATTTCCTAAATATTTTCCAGACGATGCTATTGCAGCTCAGTATGCTAACAAGCCAGAGATGATTGCCAATCGTGTCTATGCAAATCGTATGGGCAATGGTCCAGAAGAAAGCGGCGATGGCTGGAGATACTGCGGACGCGGACTTATTCAATTGACAGGCAAGGACAATTATACATTCTTTGCAGGCTCTTTAGAAATTTCTGTCGAAGAAGCTACAGAGTATCTCGAAACATTTGAAGGTGCTGTACAGTCAGCATGTTTCTTCTGGGATCAAAATAATCTCAATCAATGGGCAGACAAGGGTGATATCCTTACACTAACCAAGCGTATCAATGGTGGTACTATTGGACTTGAGGATCGTATCAAACATTACAATCACGCTCTGCACATCTTTGGAGCACACTAATGTGGGTGTTGAGCTTTATACCAGATAGCTTTTTGTTGTATATCGTTAATGCGATATTGGTTATTGGTGCGGTCAGCTCATTCTTGTTTTTCTTTGTATTACACAGAATTCTGCGTTGGTTTCCAGCACTTTCTCCCTACTATCTATTATTACAGATAATCAGCGCAGTTCTATTAGTAGCAGGTATCTATTTCAAAGGTGGATACAGTGTTGAAATGGAGTGGAGAGAAAAAGTTCGTATCGCTGAAGAAAAAGCTAGATTGGCAGAACAACAGGCAGCAGAACTTAACACAAAACTTAATTCTGAAATTAAAAAGAAACAAAAAACTATCATTGAAAATAGAATCGTCTATCAAGATAGAATTCGTGAAGTTGAAAAAATCATCGATAAAGAATGTAAGGTAGCTCCTGAAGCCATTGACATTCACAATGCTGCGGCCAAGAATAAACCGTTGGAGAAAAAGCAATGAGATATCTGATGCTACTTCCAACACTGTTATTAACAGGCTGTTTAACTACAGCACCTAAGTTTCCTGATGTTCCAGAAGAGCTAAAAACAGCCTGTCCGGAACTCAAAGAAGCTACAAAAGAAACACAGGAATTAAGCAAATTATTAGATGTTGTAGTAGTTAATTACAGCACCTATTATGAGTGTCGTGTAAAAGTAGATGCATGGTTACAATGGCACAAAGAGCAGAAAGAGATTTTTAACAAAGCAGTTAAATAACTGTATATAATGCTAAAGGAGCGAACACAATGGCAACAGCAGAAGAATACGCAAAAATGAGCGATTCAGAAAAGAAAAAAGAAGATTGGATGAATAATAAGTGGCGTCCAATGATGGGTTGGATGTACATGGTAGTCTGTATGGCAGACTTTGTTATATTTCCAATCTTATGGAGTATTGTACAAGTTCACGGTGGTGGCGAAGTTAAAGCACAGTGGCAACCTATTACCTTACAGGGCGCAGGCTTATTCCATATCGCCATGGGTGCTATACTTGGTATCGCTGCATATGGTCGTACACAAGAAAAGATGGCTGGTGCTAACAACGGTGGTTTAGCATTACCAAGTGCTTCACCAACACCTACACCAAGTTTTAGTGCTCCTGCACCGAGCTTCAGTGCTCCGAGTCCAGCACCAAGTTTTAGTGCGCCAAAGCCGGCACCAAGTTTTAGTGCTCCAGCAGCAGCACCGGCATTTTCAAGTTCAGGTAAACCAATGCCTGTACAACCAGAACAACCAGAACTATAAAGGAGAACCTAAATGAAATCAGTTCTAGCATTATTAGTATCCGCAGCTTTTGCAATGCCTGTAATGGCCGCAGACAAAAAAGACGAAGCACCAAAAACTAAAAAAGTCTGTGTGGATGTTATGAAGGATGGCAAAGCAGTAATCGATCCAAAAACTAAACAACCAAAACAGAATTGTAAAGAAGTAAAAATTCGCGAAAAACACGAAGGAACAGCAGTCCCAGAGAAGAAAAAATAATTTACTGAGCTAATAACAAAGTAAATAAAAGGACTGCTTGACGTAGTCCTTTTTTTATTTTATAATATATTATGGATTATTATTCTACACTAGGTTTAAAACGAGGTGCTAGCGATGCCGAAATTAAAAAGGCCTATCGCTCAATGGCTATGAAACATCATCCCGATCGCGGTGGTGATCAAAATAAATTTAAAGAAATTTCTACAGCCTATGAAGCACTGTCGGACCCTGATAAAAAACGTATTATAGATATGGGGGGAGATCCTAATGCTCAGCCAGGCATGGGAGGTTTTAATCAAGGACCTTTTGAATTCCACTTTGGCACAGGCAATATAAACGATCTATTTGGTAATTTTGGTTTCGGCGGGTTTGGAGGCCAGCCTCAAAGACGCAATAAATCTCTAAACATTAATGTAGAAGTATCTCTAGAAGATATTCTCAAAGGCAAAGACATCAATGCAGAAATAGGTATTCCTGGCGGTAAAAATAAAATTATTAACATAGCTATACCTCCCGGAATTGAAAGCGGTCAGCAAATTAGATATGAAGGTATGGGAGATCATTCTATTTCTAATTTACGTCCAGGTGATTTGTTTGTTAATGTTATTGTAAGACCACATCCTATATTTCAAAGAGAAGGCACATCTTTAATTTTAGAAAAAGAAATTGCAATGTGTGATGCTGTGTTAGGATCGTTTTTAGAAATAAAGACTTTAGATGATAAAACACTATCTATTAATATTCCTCCTGGTACGCAACCCGAAACTGTTTTTAGTTGTAAAGGCGAAGGATTGCCCCATATGAGATCGAGACAGCGAGGAAATTTATTGATAAAACTTAAAGTGAAAATTCCAAAAAATCTCACTGCTAGACAAATAGAATTAATTCAAGAATTTAAAAACCATGGAATTTAAACTTGGTCCTCATCAGTCTTTGGTACAGCGCAGCGAAGACTGGAATTTTTCAACAGATCAAGGCGCAGAACAACTAGAAAAATATATGATAGATTTTATGATCCAATCTAACGGCATCGGATTAGCTGCCAATCAGATCGGAATTACCAAACGTTTATTTGTTATGGGAAGTAAAAATATTCCCGGATTTCCAGAACCTTTCGCAATATTCAATCCCAAAATTATTGATGCCAGCACAGAAATGAGTATGGATCAGGAAGGCTGTTTAAGTTACCCTGGATTATTTTTAAATGTCAAAAGACCTAGTTGGGTCGCTGTAGAATATCAAAATTCAAAAGGTGATACTATTGAAGCCCGGTTCGAAGGATATCTGGCTAAATGTTTTCAACACGAGTTAGACCACTTAGATGGTGTATGTTTTGTTGACAAAGTATCATCGTTGAAGTTAAACTTAGCTATGAAGAAACTTAGGAAATTAAAATAATGATTGAACCCAGCCAAAGCCTACAGAATATTTTTGAAAGTTCTGTAAACACTGCCAAAGAACTTCATCATGAGTATATTACCATAGAACATATTGTCTACGGTATTCTCTGCGATAGTGACTCCTATGCCCTATTAGAAAGTTTTGGAGCAGATGCTAAATTTATTAAAACTAATCTAGAACACTATTTAAAAAATAATCTCAACGATATTAAACTCGATAATCCCAGAGCAGATTTTAAACCTAAAAAAACTAACTCAGTAGAACGTGTACTCAATCGGTGTTTTACACAAGTGTTGTTTAGTGGTCGTCAACGTATGGAAGTTGCTGATGTTGTTATCAGCGTACTATCAGAAAAAAACAGCTTCGGCTTTTATTTCCTACAGAAAGGTGGAGTTACTAAAGAAAAATTTGTCAAGTATTTCCAAGAACATATAGTAACTGAAGAAGTTGAAGACACAGAAGAACATCGTGTTGTTAACTCCGGACAGATGGATCGAATTCTAAATCAATTCTGCACTAACTTATCATTAAAAGCAAAACAAAGAACCATAGACCCTGTGATTGGCCGCGATGACGAAATTGAAAAAATTCAACTTGTTCTTGCTCGACGTAATAAAAGTAATGTGCTAATGGTAGGTGATCCAGGTGTAGGTAAAACTGCTATTGCTGAAGGTCTTGCACGTAAAATTTTTGAAAAGAAAGTTCCTAAATTTATTCAAGATCATCAGGTGTATACTTTAGATATTAGTGCCTTACTTGCAGGATCTAAGTATCGAGGCGACTTCGAAGAACGCCTTAAAGCTGTATTAACTGCGTTAGAAAAGAAAGGCAAGATTATTCTTTTCATCGATGAAGCTCACATGATGCAGGGTGCAGGTGCTTCTAGTCAAAGTTCTAATGATATGAGCAATATGCTTAAACCTATTCTTACCAAAGGTGTTATTAAACTAATGGCATCAACTACTTGGGAAGAATATCGCAAACACTTTGAAAGCGATCGTGCATTAATGCGTAGATTCCAACGTGTTACTATCGAAGAGCCTAGTCCGGAAATGACTGTTAAGATTCTTAAAGGAATCAAAAAATATTATGAAAAACATCATAATGTTAAAATTAGTGATGCAGCCATAGATCAAGCAGTTAAACTTAGTGTGAAATATATGGCAGATAAAAAATTGCCAGATAAGGCCATTGATATATTAGATTGTGCGGCTGCTCGTTATAAATTAAAAGATGACGAAGGAATGGAAGGTATAGAACAAATTGTCGATATTGAACAGGTCACATACGAACTTTCAAAGATGATTAACATGCCTCTAGAAACAGTAGCACAGAAAGAATCAAAAAATCTCTCTGATCTAGAAGGCGGGATGAAATCCGCAGTATATGGGCAGGACAAAGCTGTAGATACATTGCTCGATAAGATTTTTGTAAGTCAAGCAGGTATGAAACATCCTAACAAACCTATCGGTAGCTTTTTGTTTTTAGGCCCAACAGGTACAGGTAAAACTGAAACTGCCCGTGCATTAGCAGATAAGATGGGCATGGAATTGATTCGATTTGATATGGGAGAATACCAAGAGAAGCATAGTGTAGCACGATTGATTGGTGCTCCTCCAGGTTATGTTGGCTACGAAGATAATGCTGGACAACTAATTACCAAGTTACAAGAACATCCTAATGCAATCTTGTTATTAGACGAAGTTGAGAAAGCACATCCAGATGTAATGAACATTCTTCTAGCATTTATGGACAATGGTTTTATTACAGGTTCTAATGGTAAACAAGCTGACGGTCGCAATACTATTTTGTTAATGACCTCAAACCTAGGTGCTCGCGACAACGAAAATAACACTATCGGATTTGGAGACTTAACCAAGGACGGAGAAGATGATAAAGCAGTTAAAAAGTTTTTTGCTCCAGAGTTTCGCAATCGATTAGATGCTGTAATTAAATTTAGTAATCTCGATCAAGAAACAGTTATTCAAATCGTTAAGAAGTTTGTAGGCGAACTTAACAGTCAACTCAAAGATAAAGGTATTGAGATTGTATTGAATAATACTGCGGCAAAGTGGCTAGCTGAAAAAGGCTATGATCGTAAGATGGGTGCAAGACCGTTATCTCGATTAATTGATAATAAGATTAAATCTCCGCTGAGTCGCAGAGTATTGTTTGGAGATCTAGTTGATGGTGGGCGGGTTACCGTAGATGTTGTCGATGACAATCTAACATTTACAGTTAGTGAAATTCCAAAACCGTTGACTAAGGAAGAAAGAAAAGCATTAAAGGCTCAGAGAGCTGCGGAAAAATTAAATGAAATCACAGAAGATCAAACTAACCAGTAAGAAATTCTACGGTAAGTGGTTGTATAAGATTAGTCTAAGACAACCAGGCTGTGCGATTTTTCGAAACTATAAATTTGATTATATTAAAGAACTGTGTCTAAGTCCTAGTGAAATAGTAAAACCATATAACGTTCATCAGAAAGCCTATAATAATCGAGAAAATATTCTTAGGCTTTGTGAAATTTTAGAAAAATATGATTCTAAATTATGGACTAAACGTATTGAAAATTCTAATCTAGATCTTTATACCAACGATCCTTTATTCTATAAAGATATATCTGACGAATTTCAAGATACTGTATTATATCAATTTGAGCCAGATTCTTCTACCGCTAATCTGTTAGAGGATTCCCCTTCTGTGATGGTTGTTAAAAAATTACCTCATAATAAGTATCAATATAGAGTGTATCTGCTGCCTCACAAAATGGCCGGAGATTTAGAAGCCAAACAAAGATATATTGACTGGTTAAAAAATCAAGGCGACAAGGTTACCTGCACTCCAGCAGTAGAACATTGGTTTATTAAAACTGATTGGAATTGGGATCGTAGATACATCTTAGTGGAAAATGAATCAATGCTATTGATGCTCAAATTAAGAAATTCCGAAGTTGTTGGGCGAATTTATAATTACATAGTTAGCGATAAATAAGAGATGTCCACAGAAACTATTGTATTATTAGAAAACGTATCCGCAGAAGCAACGTCTTCAGCTTTTTCATACGGAGAAAAGCGAAAAGGTGCAGGATATCATAAGAATAATAATGGGATACACACCGCTGTTTTTCAGTTTGATAACTTTGTAGGATCCGTTAAAATACAAGGTACTTTAGAACTATATCCCAACGACACAGACTGGGTAGACATTGCTGGAACTACGATTACTGTAGAAGATAGTTCTGCTCTAACCAATGACGAATCTCGTACTTTTATCGGTAAATTTGTTTATATTCGTGCTGCTTATAACATCGATAATGGTAGAATTATAGAAATCCGTTATAATTACTAAGAGAAGCTAAACGATAAATATAGTATCACCCTTAGGAAGATACTATGAGAGATTTATTATCTAAATTAGATGCTATCGTTAGCGAAACATCACTTAAAGATCCGGCAGATCTAGAGGCAAAACGCAAAGCCTTAGATGATCTAGAAGCCGATCCTGTTGCTTCAAAAGATCCAGAAATTTCAGCAGCTATTGATCAACGTAGATCAGATCTAGAAAAAGAAGCCAAATCTAAAGGGTTCGGCGAATCTTTCGAAGTTGGCGACGAGTTTGGAATTAGTTTTTCAGAAGATCACGAAATAGCCACTACTATCGTAGATATCTTAGAAGATGGAATAGTAGTTGAATTAGATGATGTTGCTCTAGAAATGCTGACCAATGAAGGTCTAACATTCTTAGAAGGCGAAGTAGTTAACGAAGAAAAACAAAAAGGTCTAGATGGTAAAGCCTGCTGGAAGGGCTACAAGCGTATGGGCACCAAGATGAAAGGTGGCAAGCGTGTAGACAACTGCGTTAAGATGGGTGAAGAGATTGATGAAAGTGGTTTACAATATTATACCGGAAAGAAAAAATACGGTAAAGACGGTATGACTGCTCTTGCACAAGCTGGGCGCGAAGGTGCTTCTGAAGAAGAACTAGGTAAAATTAAAGACAAATATAAAAAAGAAGATCACGGTCCTGAAAATCCAGATGCATCATACAATGTTGGTGAATATGATCGTGAGGGTGATATGGCCAAGGATCAATTACGCACTGTAAATGATGCTGCTAAAGAATTATACAGTATTATTGCTGCTGATGAAAATCTTCCAGAATGGGTGCAGGCAAAAATTACTAAGGCCATGGACTATCTAGATACAGCCCGTGATTACATGAAGTCGAACAAATATGCTGAAGACTTCGAAGTAGATGAAGCTAAGTACCGTGGTAAAGAAGTTCCTCTAGGTAAAAAACTACCAGGGGACGTAAAAAAATCTAAAGTATATGTACGCAAGCCCAATGGCAATATTGTCAAAGTAAACTTCGGTGATAAGAAGATGCGTATTAAGAAATCAAATCCGGCACGTAGAAAATCTTTCCGTGCTCGCCATAACTGTAAAAATCCAGGTCCACGCTGGAAAGCACGTTATTGGTCTTGTAGGAGTTGGTAATGCTTTTGCGAGAGATGTTTAGTCCCATTGGGGCTCCCAAAGACGACCAAGGTGAAATTGATTGGTTAGATGACCTACATTTTTTTATTGATAACAATGATAAAATGTTAAATCAATATTTCTTTCCTGCGGTAAAAAGACACAAAGAACATCTCGGTAATCCAAACGTTTTTAAAGTTTATATTAGACCGGTCGAACATTGTTTAGACCACTATTGTGAAAAATACGACATAGATAATCGAGAAGAAAAATTTCCTAAAGAAAAAATTATTGAATTGGCTAAAAGGTTTGCCGATGAGCAAACAAAGTTTTTAGAAAAAGGCGATTATGCTTCTTAGTGAATTATTCGAACAAGAAGGCAAACATGTAACTTTTTGTTTTGGAAGGATGAACCCTCCTACTATTGGTCACGAGCAAGTTTTTAAAACTATGGCTAGTCAAGGCGGCGAATATAAAATTTTCGTTAGCCAAAGTCAAGATCGAAAAGATAATCCACTAAGCTATTCAGATAAAATTAAATTTATTAAAGCTATACATCCACAATATGCTGATGCGGTATTAGAAAATTCTTCATTAAACACTGTGGTAAAAGTTGCTTCATATCTTTACGATCAAGGTTATCGCAATGCTACATTTGTAGCAGGGTCAGATAGATTAGATTCATTTAAAAAATTATTGTCACAGTATAACGGCGTTGAAGGCAAAGCACACGGTTACTACAAGTTTGACGTATTAGATTTTGTATCAGCTGGAGAACGTGATCCGGATAGCGAAGGTGTTAGCGGAGTATCAGCAAGTAAAGCTCGTGCCGCCGCAGCTAACAATAATCTTGAAGCATTTAAAGAAGCAACAGGAGCAGGAGAAATTGCTCAAGAAATGTTTGCGGCTGTACGCAAAGGTATGGGCATTACAGAAAGTATCTCGGAAGAACAATTTAGAAAAAATCCTGTAGAAGATAATCTAATCCCTAATAAAAAATTAAACGACCTAAAAAGCAAATATCTTCCTGATTGGGAAATGTTAGATCACAGAATCCTACAGGCCAAGTACGTGGCCAAAGATCATAGACACGCAGAAGAATTTGTTTCTTACATAAACAAGATTAGTGAAGAAATGGATCACTTTGCCGAAGTTACTCAAGACGTTGCAGAAGTAACTGTTAAAACAACTACCTTCGATGTTAAAGGACTAACGGTATTAGACTTTAAACTAGCATTAAAAGTTGACAAGTATGCAGACTCTAATGAAATTGAGCAAGTTCGCATGCAAGGTAACTTTGGTATGCACGAATCCGGTTATGGTCGTTATTGGTGTTCTACCGATAAGAAATGGAAAACTCGCAAAGGTCCTAAACAAACGAGATCATCATGAAAGCAAAAGAATTTATACCTGCAAGCAAGCCTAGAAACTTTGTGGCTAAAAATCAAAAAACCGCGGGTGCTGGCGCACATAAAGATATGAAACGTGCTGAAAAGCAGGGAGATGTTAAACATAAGAAAGATTTAATTCCTATGGACGAAAGAGTTAGAGATCCAGAAGATTGGGATGAAGGTAATACAGAACCGCCTAATAACTTTGCCGTATATATTAACGGTAAAAAGTGGAAAGTATTTAAAGGTAAAGGTCAGTTTGCTGATGACTACAAAGAAAGAAATCATTTCCGTCAACTTCAAAACTGGGCACAGGCAAAATCTCAAGCCACTGGCAAAGAATGGAAAGTATATGTAACTGGTG
>JACCDW010171084.1_pt1 | contig 13502 bp, 41 predicted proteins | sample 7449781 | NCBI WGS metagenome assembly JACCDW01 (sample SAMN15323449, study PRJNA562643) | freshwater metagenome | isolation source: river surface water | place: USA:Blue River Watershed | collected 2017-08-18 | reverse complement strand
TCCCTACCCTGTTCATCAATACTTACCCACGTCGTTGAATCAATCCACTTAAAATCAACATCTTTAATTCCTTCAGGTTGATTGGGATAATCTTCTAACGTAGAATTCCAATTGCATGAACAACCACGAGGAACACAATTGTCGCAAAAATGTGGATTAGCACCCGATGAAAATCCCGGCATATAACACCATGTCGCAACCTGTTTACAATCACAAAGTTCTTTTTTCATAACTTATTTTTTTATTGAATCAAACACATCATTTACTCTATGCTCATATAATTGATTAATTATTTCCAATATACGTTTTTTAGCATTTTCATCAATGATACTTAATTCATCACTATACTCCAATTCTATTTCCGGTGTTTTAATTTTTAATAACATAATTTATTTTTTGACGGGTCCTTTGTAGTTTTCACTCATAAACTGAATTACCTCCTTCGGTGTAGGTTCATGCTTTAATCCACTCAACCATTTTTTCGTTTCGGTTTCCACATCCTTCCAGTCGCCTGTTCCCTTTTTTGGTAACAAAAGATCTTCCTTCATAAACCATCTTAAGTGAATTAAGAAAATTACAATGTTTACGATTACTATTTGAAATGCCGATATATCAATACCATAAAGAATCCAAAACACACACCCAAATGAATTGTACATTCGGACACGTTTCATATCCTGAAAAAGAAATGAGTAGAGAACTAACCCCGTCGCTACCCATCCTAAAATTTGACCTAACATATAAAATTTGATTTTATGTAATTTACGGAATAAATTTCACTCCACCAAATTTATTTACATTACGTTAATCATTCCTATATTATCCAATGGAATAGAATACGGAAAATCATAATACTCTAATATATCAATGATAACTTTTTTCATTTCATCGGATTTGCCCGTTATTACTTTGTGTGGTGTTCCCTCTTGATGAATCAATATCCAATTTTCAAAATCCATCTTTACATCATCGTGTGTTTTATTGTGGCAATCGTATATCATCATACTATTTTTATTGTTTGTATTAATTTGTTTAAGCAAGCTAATTTTGCTTCCTCAAATGTAGAATAAGTTATACCATCATCCGTTATTTGTTCATCAATAGTTTGATATATGTAATAATCCCATCCACCTTCCCAAAGAGAGAATATGTGAATGTTCCATCCATAATTTATTTTAAACCAATGAAACGATTGAGAATAAGTTGGTGCGGTGAAACCTACTTCTAAAGTTGAATTGGTATATACTCCACCTTGAATCAAATCCCATCCAACAATAGGTGATGGTTGATAATATGCTATACATTCATCATTGAATGATAATCCTTTAAGTTCTAACGCTTCCGTTGTTGGTATAAATTCGTTTGTTTCCATTGTTTATTTTTTGATTTTATGTTTGAGAACTATATGAAAAATTTGGGTCAACGACTCCGTTTCCCCCAACCCCCGCCCCTTTTCGCTATCGTCCATTTACATCAATATAATCTTTAAGTTTATCCAAAACTAATCCTATCTTTGTAAGAAAGGTATGTGCATCTTTTATTTCTGAAATGGTTATATTTTCTAATGTTGCTGAATGCCATCCCATAACAAATAATTCATACTTTTCATTTTTAGCATTTTTATACAAAGTAACCGCTTCATCTTTTCCGTAAAGATTCATTTTGAATTCGTATGCTGGGTTTCCAACAATCACAACTTCACCAACTTCTGTTATCAAATACGTTTGATTTGGTGTTGCTATTGAACGTCCTAATAATTTTTGGTAATTTTCTATATTCAACATAACTTATTTTTTATTATCTATTTTTTGTTGGGGTTCTAATACTTACTGCTTCGTTTTTGTTTGTGTTTAGTAAATTACTAATATCTAACAATTCAGAACAATTACTACAATTAACTTTTGTTTTTTCCAAATCATTACTCCAAACAAATTCTTTTGTTATAAATCCACATTTGCATTGATAAATGTGTTGTTTAAATACATTTTTCATTTTTACTGTTTTTAATTATTCAACAATTTCTGCTTCAGGTATTAATGTACAATAAAGTAAAAATCCATCTTTCCTTAATACAATATCGCATCCCAATAAATCTTTTAAATCTTGTATCTTATCTGTTTTAATAGATAGTTCATGGTATTTCCTTTTTAAGAAATATAGATTACCATTGTAGTTTAATAATTGATGATTTATCATTTCCAAAAAATTTGTATTAACACTATTACACTTGCTAAAAGTAAACACGTAATTGTTTTTGGTGTAGGATGTTCTCTGAAAACTATCCAACTCATTATTGTGAATATAATTATACCCACACCAAATCCAATCAACCTACCCGGCCAATTTGCTTCGTAGTGTTCGTTAAATAATTTCGTAGTTTTAATAAAGATGTAAGATATTGGTAATCCTAATAACATCATAATCATTGGATGCTCTCTAGGAAATTTCCAAGCCAACTGTCCTTGCAATTGGACAAAAGAAATTACCTGCGCAAGTGCGGCAAGTAGCATTGCATATACTATTTTCATATAACCTTTTTTATTTATCCTTAAAACCCGTCTTCTTCGTCCTCAAATATATCGGACTCTTCTTCGTAAATCAAATCTTCAATTTCAGTTAGTGAATCGTAGATTTCATCAATCAATTCACTTCCATCACTATCAAATTTTCTTATGTTTTCTTTTATTTGACTTACTATTTTTAGTATTTTTTGATTCATCTACTTTTATAGTTTCCAATAAGTATTCTAAATCTCTAATTTTCGCACACTGTTCATATTCCTCTATTGATAAAAAATAACTCATTGCTTTTTCAAAAAGTAAATCTACATTTTGTTTTTTTAGGATAAAAACTATATTGTCGGAAAGATTTGATACCATAATAGCCTGTAAATACTCTAAATTATTTTGGATAAGTTTTTCAGCATACCTAATCAATTCTGAATATATGACGTACTTGTTTTCATTAATCCATTCCGATATGGATTGATTACCTAAATCTATATGTAGTATTAATGGTTCTTTACTCAATGTTAAAAGTTTATACCTAAACCAATTATAACTTCTCTATTTGTTAAATCATAATCACCTTTGAAGGTTAAAACTTTTGCATCATGCAACATTCCCAACTTCAAACTCCAATATGTTTGATTGTAATTTGGAAAACTATAATTGCCATTGTTTGATAAAACAAATAATTCATCAAAGTATTGATAGTTTACTTTTTCATTGTTTATACCAACCGATGCATGAACTCCACTTCTTTTGTATCTTTTGCCAATACCAAAATAGGTTGAATTGGTTTTTTCAACATCTGGCAATTTTCTATCTTTCCAATCAATCACATCCGACATTGTTATATTATTGTAATAAACACTTCTATCTTTTTGATTTGATCTTTGATGTTCAAATATGAAATATACTTTTCTACCAACTGAAAAGAATCCACCCACCTCTTCTGCTGAAGCTTGAATACCCAATGACATTATAGGTTTAATTCCTTTGATTGTGTCGGTTTTACCATCATTGTAAACATATACCCTAGCAGGTTGACGATAACCCCAATCATTGTAATAAGAATACGGCATCCAGTAATTCCAGCCTATCATTGGTGCACCCCACATATCCCATCTATTCCATCCCCATCCCCAATATGGGTCAGTAAAAAAATATCTTCCAGGTCTATTATTTGGTGCAACATAGTATTCGGAATTTCTATTTCTTACCGATTGCTTTTGTTGATACTCGCTAATTGAAGGTCTACTTTGAATTGATTGTGAGGGTTGATAGTTAAACCCACTTCCACCACTTCTAAATGATTGTTTTTGCATTCTTTCACTTTGTGAAAATAGCAAAAATGGTAGTGATACTACCAAAAATAAACTTAAAATAATCTTTTTCATAATAAACTTTTTTATACCAATAAATATTCTAATCCGATAGTATTTGGTCTTTTTAATTGTATATCTATTTCGGATGTTGTTGTTCCTTGCTTACATTGTTTTTTATACCAATAATATAAATCTTCAGTAGTTCCTTTACCTCTTTGTCTTTCCATTGCTTTATCCCACAAGTCTTTTCCAAATTCAATGTGAAGTTCTTTCCTCAATTTCCAAAGTATTAGTTCCTCATCCTTTGCGGCTTCCAATTCAAGTTTAATTGCTTTAACTCTTTTCATTCTACTAGCTTCCAATGCGGCATCTATTCTATTCCTTTCATCATTACCTGCGTAGTTTTTATATGTTTGTTCATACGCAGATTTTTCAGTTGCTCTCATTTCATCGGCTTCTGAAAACATTTCTGAATACTCAAAATCACCATTACGAATTTTCAATAGTAAAGGTGCATCTGGTTTTAGTGGTTTGTGTTTTTTCCCTTTTGTCCACCATCTGAATTTATTGTATGCCATTGTTGTTTTATTTTGTTGATGTAATTTACTCTATCGGTTTCACCGATTACAGGATACTTTGAATACTTTTTTACAAATGCTTCAATTCCCATTTCATCAAATTCTTTTTCCAAATCGGAAACGGGTCTCAAATAATAATGATGGTATCCCATTACTTTTTATTACCTTTTACTTTTTTATTGAAACTCATAATTTTTTTATTGAACTCTTCAGCTGCTTTTTTCAAATTATCATTTGGTGGTTCAACTGGTAAAATAAAATTGTAGTCATTTTCATGTTCATCCAATCCATCGGATAAGGTAGAATCCCAAATTGAATAATCATCATCATCGCTATTTTCGGTTTCAGCTTCTTTATATTCATCTGCAGTATCAACTATATATTCTTTCCAACTTGATTCGGAATATCCCAAACCAATACAAATAGTTTTGAATGCATCAAACAATTCAGAAATATCGGTATCGCTATGGTCAATTTCAACCGATACCTTTGTTCCGTATTGTTGTGCAGTAATAACAGTCGGTTTCATAAAATCACTAATTTTAACATCTTTCATAATTCTTTATTTTTATCGTTTATAAATTTTTCAAATCCTAATCTATCATTTTCTTTTGCTATATCTTTTACCTTATCATAATCAAATTCAGTATTAGATATTGCACTAGATATACTTGCAAACTTTTTAGTATGGTAACCAGACAATGGTGAGGTATGTTGAGCAAGGTATGCTGCTTTTGCATCTAAATACTCAAACAATTCATCTTCACTCATTTGTTTTAGTTCATCATCCGTTTTATCAAAGTTCATCGGTATTAAATTCTTTATTTGCTGAATAAATTATTTCTCCATTTTCATTTATAGATACATTAACTGCTCCCTTATCAACCAAGTCACCAATAGTTTTTGCGATTGAATTTCCATTCACTTCATTACAAACTTGTAAAAATTCACTATCGTTTAAAATCATTTCATTTTCTTGTTCCCATTTCCTTTGCATCTTTTCTTGCAGTGCAATTTTCAAAGGTAATCTTTCTACAAAGATATGTTCATCAAAAAATCCGTTTTCATCTAATGTATCAACTATTTGATTTGAGATTTCAATTATTTCTGTTAGTATTTGCATTGTGTTTTATTTATGTAAATTCGTTGATACAAACTTACGACAATTAATTTAGTTTACCAAATTTTGGCTAGTTTTAATATCCTTAATATGTTTACAATCTTTTCCACCATTGTATGCAAATGAAGGACATGTACATGACCAGTTATCATTATCTTCATTCACTTCATAAAGTATTGATACATCTTTTGATGAAGGAACTTTCCATGCCATCGGTTCTTTCAAACCTTTCTCTTTTAGTTTTTTATTTATCAATTCTTTAACATCGTTTTCGGCGTAATCCATTTTATCCTTACGAAATCTGTCAAAGAAATATCTATCATCAAAAAGTGCATCCAATACTTTCAATGAAATATCTTCACCTTCATTATTAGCTATCCAATATAAATTTTTATCTTCATCTTTTACAAACTTACCAGTATCAGCGTAATCACCGGCAATAACAATGTTATCACCCGACCAACTACCTATGATTTCGTTTTCACTATGAAGGTCACCACCACCTCTGCCATTTCCATCTGCAAGTAGAATAGATAAACCGGCTAATACACCAATACTATTACTACTAAATTCCATCAACTTTGATCCATCACCAAATGTATGTGGATCAAGATATTGTTTCTTTTTTACGTTTACAATTTTATAATACTGTCCCATTTTTATTTTTTGTTTTTGATGTAGTTAATTATTTTATCCGCATAGTAGGATGTAGTCAATTGATTTAAGTAATTATCAATTTCACTTTCATCTTTTAATTGAAATGTGGCTGAATATAATTCTCTTTTATTATACCAATCCAATGCCGATATTGTAATCTTATGCAAATTGTTTTTCTTTTCGGTATTAATTTTTATTATGCCACCCACTGCGTGTTCTCCTATCTTAAATTGTTTTGTCATATCTTTCCAACATTTTTTTGTAATACATCTTCAATAATAGCTAGAAAATTACTATGTAAACTCAAATCATTATCGGTTAACCATATTCTTTCCTCCCATGCACCATCATCATCTGTGCAATGTAATTGATACCTTTTTTCGGGATGTTGTGGTCCATATTGTTTGTACCTAGTCAATGTAAAATAAGTTCTACGAGATATAGGTTCACGAGATGCTAACTGAAATGAATATAGATCACTAAACTCATCCGCTTGTAACAAATCCCATCCCCATACCATCATTAGACCTATATCCTTATTAAAATTTTGTATCTTTAACATATATTATCATTTGATTAATAAAACAATTTATTATTTATTGTCCACTCCGTTAGTCCGGATAAGAAATTATCTACAAACGCAGTTTTTGACCTAACAAATTCTTTTGTAAAAGTGGTTGAACCTACAATGTCATCTCCGCTTGAACCATTACCAAGTTCACATCTTCTAATGATGTATGATTGAGTACTCCAATTGAAATAAAAAAGTAAACAATTACTGAATGCTTTATTAGAATCATTTGCATCTTCAAATATCCAAACATTTCCATATTGCATTGAATCTGTTTCAATTCTAAATTTTATCCCATTAGCGATAAAAGTTGTGTTGTTAATCTTTCTAAAGTTTACAGGTATATTCATTTTACATTTGTTTTTCTGTTGTTATTAAAATCGTATTACCATTTTCAGGAATTAGTATAGTGCCCTTTACTTGCACTATACTAGCTCCTTTGTTCATTTCCTCTTTTAGAAGTTCTATCAATTCCCAAATTTGCAATTCTTTCATATTACTTTTTTATGTAAACAATCAATGTATCAATTTCACTTCGCATTTCTTTAACGGATTTGCTAACTTTATTTACTGAATTATTTACTTTCATAATTGTATCAATTACCATTTGATTATTGTATTCCAACTTTTCGTTTATTGAATTTAAGGTATTCAATACTTCAGTTTGTGATTGATTAACACTATCTATTTTTTCCGATGTTTCATTGAATTTGATATTCATATTTTTATTCAATGTGTTATTGAAAAAGTAAATAGCGAAAGTTATCAATACGGATACCAATAGTAATCCTACAATCAACCAAGTTTTATTTACCAACTTATTCATTGATTCATAGTAATCATGTCCGTAGTATTTATTATCTTTCATTACTTATGTTTTTTTGGATTAAAAATTGCAGATGGATAATAATAAACACCATCCAATTTTATAGAATGAACTTTGTTGCCTGTTAGTTCATTTTTAATTTCAATTGCTTTTTCGGGATCCATACTCCATACTAAATTATCAAGTACGATTCTACCATCCGGTAGTTTTTTCATTGTGTTTGGGGTGTCCATATTACTTTTGTTTTTGTTCATTAATAAGTTTAACTATTTGTTCTGGGGTTTCCATTACTTTGAATCCACCATTGTTATGTGACGTAACACCTACAATAGTGCAACCATCTTTTTCTGATACATAAATGTGTCCGATTAGTTCGGCATTCAACCATACATAATCATTTGTCCTTTGTGATTTTAATCTAATCATTGTTTTTTGTTTTTTGTTGTTAATAAAATTGTTTATAAAATTTAAGTTCATACATTATCAATTAATACTCCATGTCTTTCATCCGAATATAATTCAACGGTTGGATTTCCATAATTGTCATCAGGTTTCAATCTTTCTATTGTATCATATAAGGTTTCTTGTTCTACAAATGTTTCATCACATTCGTTATCTTCTTTGAATGATTCAATCATTTGTTTTTCAGCTTCCTCATATGTTTCAGCTTCAACTTCGTGTGTTTCTCTAATCCAAATAGTTACTTTCCTATCAATGTAAAAAGTAAATGATTCTTTTTCGTTGCTATTCATATTGTTGTTTTTATCTATATAAGGTTACAAATTCTCCAAAGTGTTTATCAAATACTTTGATTAGGTTTTCATAATCACCACTCATCATTTCACTTTGTATTTTCTTTTTATCCAAATACAATTGCTTCGCAAGGTTACCAGCGATACCAATTAATACAAATGCGTTACCGTCCGGTCCGGTCAAATCTATTTCAACAGGACCTGTTTTCAGTTTTTTATACTTTATCATACAAACGCATTTACTTTTGATAAACCAATTAGTTTAAGATGTTTGATACATTCACGATCGGCTCTTGTTATTGCACCTACTAAATCGTTATTACATACTGCATTAACAAATCCACCACCATTTTGAACCCCATCCCTTTGCATCATTACTGATACCATTATATCAATGATGTGTTCACTTACATCTTCTTTCCATTCTTTAGCGAATAGAATAGCACGCTCTCTATATTTTTCTCTAATATCCATTTTTAATTAAAGTTTATATTGTTAAGAATACTATCACCTTCACTTACTCTATTTGTTTTTTCACGAGCGATTTCAACCATTAGTTTCAATCTATCCTTCATATCGGTTATATCCAACTTTTCATTTGCTTCCGCACAAATATCATTTACACATTCATTCAACATATTGGTTAGTATCCCATCCTCTGGCATCATATCACGTTCCAACATTTCCAACATAGAAGCTGCAACTGCGGTTCTTACTTCTAATGTACAGTGTTGTGTATTTTTCATAACATTAATCAAAGTAAATGCCATTTTAAGTCTTTGCTCATTTGATTTCTTAATCTTTTCAATAATTTCTTGAAACATAAATTTATTTTTTAATTGTTTTGTTTATCTTAAAAATCGTACCTAGATAGTTTGAATTGATAACCAACTTCGGTTAGGGATTTGTTAATAAGTTCAGCGATGTGCCAACCCGGTTCCGTATCATATACTTCACCATGTTTCTCCGCAACCTTTTTAATTAGATTCGTACAATACTCCGTAATTTCTTCTTGAGTAATACGTTTAGTACCGGTAATCTTTTTGATTGTCCTTTTAACTACTGTACGGCAAGCGTTGTTTCCTGCTTTGCTGAACATTTCAAAATCGTAAGTTTCTAAATTTTTCATTTTTTATTTTTTTTGAATGAATCTCTGATTAGTAAGTAATAATAAATTGGAACACCCCAAAATGCTTTCCAAATTAAAATTACTTGAAACATAAACCTATGTCTTAACCAATCGTTTTCTGAATTTTTTAGATGTTTGTTCACTTCTCTTACCATAGGAAAAGTAAGAAAGAACCAAACACACAATATATTAACTACCATACATCCTCCTCATCCGTTTCATCTTCATCACCATAAAAATATCCCTGGTCAGGACAACTTTCAGGACCCATCGGTTCATATTCCCAACCTTTAGCCATTTCAACTAAATTAGGATATTTAACACCCTCCGTTCCTATACCTGAATGGTTATTTTTACTGAATGCTAAAGCGATACCTTCTTGTCTCATATCATCCGTATATTTTTCACCTTTAAGTTCAGAAGTCACTCCATTCATTTCGGCAAGTAATTCATAATAATCCTTACCACCGAATACACCATAACCTTCATACCTATCCTCTGTCCAAACATTACCTTTGTTATCTAACATCTGAACTCTGAATGTTCCTCTGCTTGAATATGTGTTGCTGATACTTGCATCCGTATCTTGTGTTTTCCAACTAAAAAATCCCATAACTTTAATTTTTACTTTTTACAATTACTTCTAAATTATTATCACTAAATCTAAGTCCAACTACCTCACCACCATGTTCTGCAGCTTCTACCGATTCCAAAAACTTTTTCAGTTCTACTGCTCTAACAAAAAATCCACCCTTTGCGGATTCACCATCAAATGTATCTTTCCAAAAAATTTGTTCATTAAACATAACCTCATTTTTATATTTTATTAATCAATTACCAAGATGAACTATATTCAAAATCATTTGCATCATCATCTTTGAGACAAGACTCAATTATTTCAATCGTATTTTCAACATCTTGGAAATAGTATTCATCATAATCAGTAGAACCGAAAAAGAATCCACTAGCAGTTGGTAGATACTCACCTGCGTTTGTTTTATCACTTAATACTTTATTACAAAGTTCTAACAATTCTTTCAGTTTACCTCTACTCACCCAATAACTGCCACAATTATCATTTCCATCCTGAACATTGTTCACAAACCATTGATGAATTTGGTTTGCTTTTCTCCAATATCCCATTTGCTCAATAACATAGACTACCTTCATCGGGTCAATGTTTGTAGGTTTACCAGCTTTGGTAACTTCTACTTTGTAGTTATCAGTTCCATTGTGATTCCAATGTTTAACGTAAGTCTTTTTGTACAAATACATGTCTAATCCCATAACTTTATATTTTTTGTATATCAATTATATTAATCAAATGTTTTAATGCTTCATATTGACCCCAAGTTAATTGGAATCTTTGTCTTTGTGTTGTTTCAATATCAACATCAAATCCTTCACCATTTGCCCATTCCGTCACTTCAATGAAGTCACTATCTTTTCCAATAGAGAATGTGCAAAATTGATTTAGTTCAGCGAATAATGAATCTCGTGTGTATTCATTCACGTTATACTTTTTTTCTACTTCCCTTTTTAGATGTTTCATCTTTTATTTGTTTTATATGTTTACAATCTTTTCCTCTACCAAATCCATGCGCAGGACAACTACAAGTCCAAAAGTCACCATCGTTTACTACACTATACACATTACCTTTACTACCACTCACTTTCCATTCTTTTTTCACTTTGACTTTTTGGAACTCTTTTGGTTTTGAATACTCAATCTTATCCCAAAGTTTTTCCAATTCATTCCATGGATAATGACGATTGACTTCAACCCAACCATCACCATCAGATGAACATATCACATACCATTGATTGCTGATTGCTCCCTTATAGGACAGTGGTGGGTAATACGATTTGAATCTCATAAGTTTATTTTTGTGTAGTTACTTTATATTTACCATTTATCATTGATTTGTATAGAAGTCTATTACATCTTCTACCGGAAACATTCTTTGTGTTTCTAAGCTGTTGTAAATGATGTATGAATGAACCACCTTCTATCATTTTAGGATAACCTCGCAATACAACATCGTAATAAGTTTTCATTTCAGTAAAAGTTGCTTCACCTTTTTGTTCAACGAAATCTAAAATAGATTGTGTAATATAACCCCAATCACCCTTTTGTAATTTGTATGGTTTGTTGTTATACTTTTCCAATCTCATTTTTCTTATAAACTTCGGATTTTGTTGTCCCTTTTGATATAAGTTTTGAAGATGTGCATCATAAAATCCTTTACCTTGCATACCCAATGAAAGTACACCTACATTGAAACCATCCGTATTCAATCTCTTTATACCTTTACGATTATGTACGGATTGATAGTTTGGATTTTTTGGATGAAGGTATATATCCACTCTTTCAGCTTTACGCCATGGAATATCATTTTGTTTATTAGGTCTCCATTCCTTACCTAACACTTTTTTTCTATTGGTATGGCGTCCTCTCAATACTAACCATCCAAAAATTTGTTCTAATGTTTTTTTCACTTCAATAACTTGCTCAATACTTTTCATAGGAATTGTTGCGATGTATGTTGTTGTTCTTTTCATATAAATTTGTTTTTAATAATCTTCATCTAAATACTCACCTGCGTTCATATAATCGTAGTAGTTATCCTTACGATATGGATAATTGTTTTCATAACAATCTTCACAATAATAACCCGTTGGAATACCATAGTTATCATTTCGTAATTCTACATAGGCAACTTCATCATTGGTAGTTTTATTACACTCTCTACCTTTGCAGCAAATAACATTTTCGTAGTTCATATTTTTATTTTAGAATGAATAACTTTTTTGTTCCCACTTTCCATTCACTTTTGTCTCAATTACATAATCACCATTGTAAGCTACGTTTTCTCTATTCACTAACCAAACCCTCATATCATCACATTCAACTTTCAGTTCATCACCATCCCAAGCTTGCTCAATAGTTTCCATTTGTCTTAATTCTGTTTTTGTGTAATTCATATCATTTATTTTTTAAGTTCATTAATACAATACTCCAAACAAAGATATTTCATCGTTTCTCTAGCAGGCCATCCATATCTTGCATCTTCTTCATAACTGCCTTCTAATTCAAAATGTTCAGGCTTATCATACTTTGATGCTCTATGAATAATACCATCGGGAAAGTATTTCAACATTCCTTCAAAGTTGTCATCCTTAATATATTCCAATAATTCAATTACATTTTTCATATCTTATTTATCTTTTAATCTTTTGAATACGCTGGCTAATTTATTATCTTTCTTAATCCTATCAAACAATGATTTCATTTTATCTTTGAGAAACTTTTTATATTCTTCTTCGGATTTGAAACCCATCTCTTTCCAATTCATATCTTATTTTTTAATTGTGTTTCATACCTTTCATAACTCCGTAACCACTTCTTGCGGCTAACCTATTAAGGTTATCAGCTACCTCCATTGGAACGACTTGTATTTCATTACCCGTCTTATGGTTAGCGATTTGAACACCACCAACTCTTGCAACTGAACTACAATTAACACAATGTTTGTAGCCATACTTTGCAAATCTCAAAACAGGCATATCGTTACCACATTTGATACAAGCCATCATTTCTAATTTAACTTTCACTTTCATATTAGTTATTTTTTACGTGCCCAATTACGATTTTCTTTTTTCTTTTTATCAACAACTACACGTTGTCTATATCTACCATCAAAAAGACCAGCATCTAGCTGGTCTTTTCTTTTTGAACTATTTTGATTTAATCTTTTCACTTTGTTTTTCATATACACTAAATTTAGAATCCATAGGAATAATAAATACATTGTTTGATGTATCAATTTTGTTACGAACCTTTTTGAACTTTAATCCTACAATTACACCTTGCTCATCCATATACCTCATATCGTATGCATCACCATCAATCACTTTGTAACCCATAAATGATGTTGGTAATACTTTACCCTCAAATACCATAGCTACACGCCCATTACCTTTACTCAACAAATCCAAACATTGTAACATATTGTGTCCACTAAATGAATAAGTCAAAT
>JACCDW011899867.1_pt1 | contig 13504 bp, 19 predicted proteins | sample 7449781 | NCBI WGS metagenome assembly JACCDW01 (sample SAMN15323449, study PRJNA562643) | freshwater metagenome | isolation source: river surface water | place: USA:Blue River Watershed | collected 2017-08-18 | reverse complement strand
GGTAGAACTAGCATTTTCATATCACTCCATCATAAAGGGTTGTCCGGTCATACGACCGGACTCCTATTTATTAGCGATTCATTACATACATTGTAACTTCAAAGCCATAACGCATTTCTACCGCTTCTGGTTTAGTCCACATGGTTTTCTCCTTTATAAAGAAGTGGAAGTATTTTCCACTCCATTATATTATACTATATTGATTAAAAACTCAATACAGAAAATCATTAAAAGAGACTACGAATTTAACACTTTCGCTACAGAGTTAATTACAGAGGCAATTCTGCCAATGTCTCGTAATTGTTCTACTGTATAACCTTCTTTTCTCAAAGTGTCATAGTGTGCCTTAACACAGAAGTGGCATTTACCTACGATAGATGCCGCTAATGAGTAAGCTTCAAATCTACCTTTGGTTGTACCGCCGTGAGTGCTGATAGCATTCATGCGGAGTTGTGGTGGAAGACCTGACAGGTTTGGGTCATTCGCCATTTCAACGAATGGGTACCAAGTATTTGTCATGGTCATTAAGCTAGATGCCGTCATAGCAGCATCTCTCTCAACTTCATTCTCAAAAGAAGAACTGATAAAGGTAACTAACTTACCGTTACCAGTTGACATAGCGGCTGCTAATGCACATCCGTATGCTTCTTCTAAAGGTAGTGTGCTACGATTAACAACCGAATCTAAGTTTAGTTTGGTGTCTTTCGCATATTCTGGCATTGCAGCCTTGATATCATCTACCCAACTCATAGTGTTTCACCACCAATCACACGGTTGCAAGCACACTTCTCGCCTGTTTGTAAAGCATCCAAAATACGGAGAGTTTCTTCAGGTGAGCGACCAACATTCAAATTGTTTACTGTTACATGTTGAATCACATTGTCTGGATCCACAATGAATGTAGCACGCAAAGCTGCACCAGCTGGGTGATAGAATACACCAAGTTGTTCAACAAGACTTAGGTTACGCTCGCCTTCTTCTACTGAATAAGAATAGCGTTGTGTGTCAGCAAACTGAATGTGTTTGATTTTTTTCAAATCTTCGTGAGCTGCTTGCCATGCTAACTTACAGAACTCATTGTCTGTTGAACCTGTGAGCAATACTGCATCACGGTCAGCAAAGTCATTGAACAATTTATCGTAAGCAACAATCTCTGTTGGACATACGAATGTAAAATCTTTTGGATAATAAACGATAACTTTCCATTTGCCTGGAAAAGATTCTTCTGTGATAGTAAAGAAATCATCTTTACCTGGATTCACACCCGTTACCGCAAACTTTTCTAATTTTTGTCCTACTGTTTTCATAAAAAAAACTCCTTAATAGTTAAATTCAATTGGTATTACTGAATCAATAATACTTATTAATAATATACATCAAAACCAGTTATTTGTCTAATGATATTTCTTTATGACCGTCATCGATTTTTTTAATAACGATTCGACCATCTTCTGCCGAAATATGAACCGTATCGCCATCTTTCCAACCATTAGATTCACATATCTCTGGAGGAATTTTAAATATGATGTTGTTTGGGTCACCGGGAATATCCTCAAACAATTCTTCATAGAGGTAAGTTTTACTTGGCTGCATCTGCTATATCCTTGTAACCTGCCCAGCTAGGATGAATCTTGTCTGCCTGTAATGACTTAATTGGAATAACAAAATCTCCATTCTTCTCAGCAATTTCTTTAATCAATACTTGAATGTATTGAATATTCACTTCACTGGCCTTCAAATTACCAGCAGGTAAAATCCAATATACTCGTTGTGCTTTAATTCGGCTACGGAGTTTTAATAGTTCTTCTTCTGTCTTAATATACTTGTGGTCGTTTGAACCAAGACTGATTAACACCACTTCGGCACCAAAATCATTCTTTCTAGTATCAACAAATTGTTTATTGTATTGCCAACTATTGAGACCACCTTTACTGTAGCTGACACATTCTTTTTTGAACATGTGTGTGCCTACAGCAATACTATCACCTAAGATTAAACAATCTAACATTTGGTCACCTTAACATTAGCCTTCAAAAGAAAATTAATACCATTTTCATCACGGTAACTGTTTCTATAATAGATACTGTTAATACCTGATTGATAAATTAATTTAGCACAATCTACACAGGGTGCATGTGTGATAAACATTGTAGAACCTTCACCTGATTCGGTAGACCTTGCTAACTTTGCAATTGCATTAGTTTCAGCATGTAACACTTCAGGTTTTGTTTTTAGATTATACGGATGTCCACTATCTTCTTCCTGATATTCCCACTCCGTGTTATCAACACTCCATTCATTAGCATAGACCTTATCTTCACAATTATTGTCCCAGCCAGATGGCATTCCATTATACCCAATCGAAACGATTCGGTTATCTTTAACCACAATTGCACCAACATGTAAACGCTTTGCTGTAGATAATTCAGCAAAGACTTCAGCAGTTTTCATGTATGCGTCAACATACTTCTGCTTCATACAGTCTCTTTACGGTTTTTCTTTTCGGATTTAAATGGCGTCTCAGAAGCTAGTTGTGCTTCAATCATGGCATTTTTGAATTGACCACGCTTAATTGGGTCAATGATTGTGGCCATGAAACGCTTGGTTTGTTTTGAAAGTCTAAAATTCTTATCACGCTTGCTCATAATATCTCCATAATTAATAAAGTGGGGCAAAAGCCCCACTCGGTTACGCTGCTGACTTCTCTTGTAAAAGTTGTGGCTTAAACTCTTTTAAGTTTTCACCAATAGCAATCTTGCGAGGCTTCTTATGCTCAGGAATAATATTTTCTAGACCAATTCTAAGAATACCATCTTTGAACTCAGCACCTTTCACTTCGATTGTATCTGCGATAGTGAGTGTCTTAGTGAAAGACCTTGTACCAATACCTTTGTGTAGATATTGCACATTGCTTTCTTTTTCTTCCTTTTCACCTTTCACAGTCAACACTCCTTCATTAACTGAAATGTCGATTTCATCTTTGGAGAAACCAGCAACGGCAAGTTCCACGATGTATCGTGTTTCATCTAATTTTAAAATGTTATGTGGAGGGAAATTAGAAACTGTTTTCTGAATATCCATGCTCAAGAGTTTTTCAACATCGTCAAAAAACTTATCAAAGCCCAATGTAGATTGGGTTAACGGACCAAATGAAATGTGTCCTACTTTCATACCTATCTCCTTTTCAGCGAGTTAACAAAATGTGCGGCCCATTAGGCGCCGCACCCATATTTATGATACGAATTAATATTCGTTAGGTTTTTTACCTATATTGTATTTTGCAATTAATTGCCATTCATCTTTTTCTTTAAACGAAATGATTTTAATTTGGTGTAGTGGTGCAATGTTATCGGTCATTATGCTTTTATTCATAATCTTAACTAGACCCCATTCTTCCAACAAATTAGCAATAGCATTCCGCCTCTGAATATCGTTCTCAGATATATTGGATGGTTTTCCATCCAACGCAAATAACTCTTTAAAATGCACAATATAGTATTTACCTTGCTTGTGCAAAATATGGCAGGATTGATAAAGAACCCGTTCCTTGCGAGAAGAAACGCCAATACGGGTAAGGGTTTCTCTCACCTTCAAAAAATCATCCTGCTCGTTGAGTGTAACCTCAACAAACTGTGTCAAATCGACCATCTTACTTCCTTAATCCACCAATATCGGTTTGTTGTTTTAATTCTTGGATTTGTTCTTTGCTAAGTAAGCGGAGGGCCTCACGGGCCTTGGAGTCGGAGAAACCGTAATAGGACTTAATACATTCTAAATCTTCACTTTTCTCAGATTTTACCCACTTCGCAAACGGTCGCTTTTGTGACCGCACCGTATTTAGTAAAAAGTCATTCTGCAACTTTTTATCTAAAAAATGTCTGCGGTTCATTTCATTTGCGAACAAAACACAATCCTTATGGTAGGATAGACTGCGATTGACAATAAAAGGGTTATATTCTTTCTCAGTTAATTCATCTACAATTAACTGTTTCTTACCTTGTAATATCTCTTTAACATAATCAAATGGGCTCATGAGAATAACCTCACATAACCAAACACATCGATGGTCGTTAACAAGATGTAGTTAGCCAACATGCCAAATGATTTCCTAGTATAACTAGCCCAAGCATACATAGCACAGCCAACAATCCACATAGGATAGAGAATATGTAAAGCTGGGTCTTTGACGGTGAGCGCCAAAATAATAGAGCAACCAATACTGAGAGCCCAAGCAATACACTCAACACAAAATCTAAAGGGGTGAGAATACCAATCATCTTCAATCCAATCCATTACCGAGAAAACATATTCTATGAGAGGCTTCTTTAACATCATACAAACTCACAACTTACCATAAGTTCAGTTAAACAAGCTACAGTATTGATTTCTTGGTCAGCAACAAAGGCTGCTTTATACTGATAGTCGGCAAGAATGACAACTGCTTGTGGAACAGAAGCGGGTTTCAGGACACCGTGTAATGTATCATATAGTTTACGAAACAAGGTGGTATTGTCTATTTCATGTGATGCTACCCACTTACGAATAGCAGCAAAATCTTTAGCAACAATACACTTAGACAATTCATCAATCGAAACATCAGCAATCTGTGCTAGAATGCCTGTATCAATCTTACCAAATTGTGAGTAACGCTGAAGTTCATTTAGAACACGGCGAAAATCTGGAAAGTGTTTCTTCACCAACTCAGCCAAAACAGCATCGTCAGCGTCAACTTTTTCACTTTGCAAAATAGACTGAATTCGTTTAAAGAAAGCGGATGCCATCTTGGCCTTCTCACCATTCTTTAGACCAAAGTCAATCACCGCACAACGAGAATGTAGCGGTTCAATAATGCGATTCTTATAGTTACAAGTAAAAATGAAAGAACAGTTACTTGCAAACTCCTCGATTGCATTACGCAAAGCAGGTTGAGTTGAATTGGGATTTAGATAGTCAGCCTCATCAATAATGATGACCTTGCGGCCACCAGTAAGAGACATGGATGAAGCATAGTTTTTGATTTTGGTTCTGAAAGTATCAATACCACTCTCATCAGAACCGTTGATAACCATGTAGTCGCAACCGATTTCGTTGCACATGGCTTTGGCGATGGTTGTCTTACCGACACCAGCACCACCACTCAGGAGTAGGTTAGGAATCTGTTTCTGATTCACATACTCCTGAAATGGCTGTTTGAGGCGCTCTGGAAGAATACAATCTTCCACAGTTTGAGGACGATACTTCTCGGTCCATAGCAGGTGTTCCATAATATAAATTTTCCACAATAAAAATCACAAAAATTAGTCACGCTCATTGAGACGAGCAACAACTTCCAAATAACCTTCTTTTACTTCCCAAGAACCTGCACTACCAGCATAAAGAATGGTAACTTTCTTTTCTTTGTTACCTTCTGCTGTCGCTACTGTAGTGCTTCGCTCATACACATTAATGATATGAGCAGGATTGATGGCGATTGATTCATCAACATGTCCTTCAACTGCATTGGTAAAAAATTTAAATGCCATGATTAATTAGCCTTTTCAAATTTAGAACCTTGCTCTGTTGTAATCCAATACTGTAGAGGAAAGGTCTTGTTCTTAAAGTGTGAAATGCCTTTTGAAGAAATTGATACATCATAAGAACCAGCAAGAATCTTGGTGATGTTCTCAGTCTTAAAAATCATTTTGTATTTACTGCCATTACCATCAGCAATTTCTAATGCATCAGTATGAGCAGAATCATTTTGTAGGTCAAGTGTTACAATACTCACTTTAGCACCATCAGATTCGATTGCAATTTGTGGTGAAGATAGAACAGAGGCCGCACGGAGAACCCAATCAAAATCTTCTGCTTTGAATTCAAAAGTGATTTCAGCTTCAGGCATTGTCAATGCTTTTTCTGGTGGTGTAACAATCATGTTAGCAGGAGTAAAGCGATACTTAATCTTGCTACGACCTTTGTTGCCAACGATAGTTACTTGCTTGTCATCAAACTCAAATGATGGGTCATCTTTGTGAAGCGAGATAACAGAAAGGAAGTTATTCAGGTCATAGATGCCAAACTCTGCGGGAATTTCTTCTTTGATATCCACTTCAGCGAGAATGTTTTTATGAGACGAGACAGTTTTCAATGTCTTGCCTTGTTTGAAAAGAATACCTTGGTTGATTGCACCAAAGTTTTTTAGAACTGAAATTGTTTCATTAGATAGTTTCATTTAATACTCCATAATTAAGATTTATCACTAGCAGAATACATTATATCATGCTCATACAAAAACATGAGGCAACAAAGAGCATGAGCAAGGTGGTGTCTGCCTGATTCGGGGTCAATCTGCTCACCCTCTTTCCATGCCCATATGTGTCGTTGAGCTGCATCAAAATAACGGCGTTTGGAATCAGGAACATGTTTCCAATTATCACGCTCATATTTTTGAGCACCAAAGGTCAATACATCAACAACGGCTTTTAGTGCAAGTGGTGGTGTTAAACCATATTCTAGTTTACCACCATCAAACTTACGACCAATCGATTCGACAACCGGCTCATCACCGGTTACCTTGTTGTTGATACCCCAATTGCTCATCATTTCATCACGACCACTTGACATTATAGGCGACCTGTATATTGAGCAACAGCAGGCATATTACCAGTAAAGGCATATGTACCAATGTGCTGAGTTTTCATCCAAGGACACAAGAACACTTCACCGCCAATTTTACGCCACATTTGGCAGAACATATAATCTTCACTTAGGTAACGGTCAGAACCACCGCCTGTGATAGATTCTTTTGTATCAATAACGGTATCAAAGAAAGCATGAATGTATCTTGTACCATCAAAGTTAGCCTGGCCAACATGGTCTGGTTTATAGTGAATCATTGGATAAGCATCTTTCATCTTATCAAACACTTCACGCTTGACCATCATAAAGCCTGTACCAATTTCTAATACTTCTAGTGGTTCGGTAACTTGGAACTGTTTTGTGCCTTTGACCACATTAAACACATATTCACCAACGAGAGTTTCGAGTTCTCTTGGTTCCATATTTGGATGGTTTCTTGCTGCTTGTGCTACATTACCCCAATTGATTGACTTCTTAGGATAAGGGCCACCAATCACATCTTTGTCTAGCGCCAACATCGCAATCACATCTTGCGGACTATAGTGAATGTCGCTATCAATAAACAACAGGTGGGTAAAATCTGAACGGAGAAACTCATCAACCAGATAGTTACGAGCTCTGGTGATTAGATATTCATTAAACAGGAAAGAGAATTTGGTTTCAATACCATATCTTGCCATTGTGGTTTGTAAATCTAGGCAAGATTTAATATACAAGCCATGGGCCATTCCGCCATACATTGGTGTTGCAATGAACACCTTATTCTTTTTTAAATCATCAACTTTTACTTGAATTTCCATGACAACTCCATAAACGAAAAAAGAGGAAGTAACACCTATATGTATTACTTCCTCTACGCTTTTCCTAAACTATTTTAGGCAAAAGCACGCTCACCTTGTGAACGAATAGCGGCAATACCAGCAGCAACGATGCGCTTAGTAGGTGCGCCAAGACGATAGAAAGAAACTTTATCGCCATTTGCGTTGACACGGCTGTTCAAGTAGATAGCATGACCTTCGTTACGCAACTCATTGATAGTAGCAGAAGGATTAGCAACACCAAAAACAGATTGCATCTTCGCAGGGGTTAATGTGTTATAGGCAGAATCCTTAGAAAGGTAAGCCAATACTTTTTGTTTTGCACTCATTACGAATACTCCAATTAAAACGGTCTCACTAGGTGGTGGCATTTGAGAGGAGACCTTTCTCTCAAATTATGTTTAAGTATATCAAATTATGATGCTCTTGTCAAGCATTTATTAGGCAAATGTGAACAATTATGCCGCTACTAAATTCAATTCTTCTAGGCGAATCTGGCGATATAGTGTGGCATCCATGGAACCCATACGAGAATTCTCATCTTTATGGCAAACCATACAGTTATCAATCGTTGATTTACCGCCTTCTGAATGAGCTACGATATGACCGCCAACGGCATCTTTAATGTCTAATGGTTTGCCTGTAACCCAACATTTCATACCTTGTTGGCGCCAAACTTGTTCAACCATTTCGGCAGGAAAGACACGAGACGAATCTAAGAAAATGATACCAGAGTTATCGATATCCATTTCTTCGAGCAACCACTTCACAGAGTTCTCAGAACGCTCTTGGTCATCATGCACAGTAAGATACTGGCGGAAACACTCACAAATCAAACGAACACCCTTACTATCTTTATGTGTGTCCATACGGAGATTCTTTTCATCTTTACCAACAAATCTGTCCATCGAACCACGAACAGAGAAATAAAGATTAGACCAATCATCAACACGGAAACCATTTCGACCAAAAGTTCTTACCAAGTAAACATACAGGCGAGATACCATTGTAAACTCTTGTGTGCTTAAAAGTTGACGAGAATTAGATTTTTTAGCCTTAGCATAATTCAACATAAAGTCTAATGCTTCAACTACCAATTTCTGTTGGCGTTTAGCTTCTTGTGAATTTTTAACCCAAGAGCCGTTCACTTTGTCACCAAGTTTAACGAATGTATCCTCAGTTTCACGGTTCGAACAAGTCAACCAACTTAAATCTTTTGGTGATTTTGTCAACATGGTAAGAAAGCGAGTAACAAACTCATCATCACGCAAACGAGTGGATGCTGCCTGAAACCAATATTGTTTACGGTTCTCAGGTGTCATATCACGGTATTCAAACAAATCATGGTAACTATTGTTTAGACCACGAATTGGCCTAGAAATTTCACGGACAAATTTAGCAACCAAGTTATCTTCATATGAATTTAACATTTCTTGGTGGTTAACATCTGTAGTGATATTGGTACGGCGAAAGGTTTCGCCTGCTTGTTCATCGGTCATTTCTTCACCATATACGGTGAATCGCATTTTATAAGCATTGAAATGTGCTTTAACTTCAACAGGTAAATCTTTATAATACATACCGCCTACACGGTATTCTTTACCATCAATTACACAAACCGTATTTCGGTTTGTTTTAAATTTATTATCGATGAAATCACGAACAGCTCGCTTACGGTGTCCGCCATCGATTGAACGAAAACGATATTCGCCAGAAGGAATGGTTCGTAGTTTCAATTCACCAAAATCATAACCACGAAGCACGGTATCAATAATACCTTGGCGCTTTGTCATTGATTCAACATCTGGTCGCTGACCCACAGGGTCGCAATCAATCCTAGAATCAGAAATAGGATTCAACATATTATAAAAATTAGCAATAGAATGTTCTTTGCTTGTCCAAGTAATACTCATATCAATCTCCTAAAAAGGTATTTTGTTCTAAAAAGAACAATTTAAAAAAGACCTGGCCGAAGCCAGGTCAAGTGCCGAACTACTAATTAAAACTGGTGAATTTCTTCATCAGGTGTTGCTGTTTCACTAGCAACTGGTTCAGGTTGAGGTGCAAGAATCTGCTCAGCAGAAGCACCTGCATCAACCTTGGTATACAGGTCAACAAACGAAGCCTTAGTGTCATCATCAAAACGATTCAAACACAATGTAATGGCTTTCATCTTATCACCAAAGATACCATATGTTTCAACAATATGCACAAGGCGGCGAGTAGAAATCACTTCATCACAACCACCGTCAGCAAATGTTTTACGAATTACATCAGCCCATGTAACAAGCTTCTCAGCGAATTCATCATCGGCACGACCAACACATGCCAATTCTTTTTCGATAATCTTACGCTCAGTTTTCAATGGAGGAAATTCTTGTTCCATCGTGGTACGGAAACGCTCGAGGAATGCTTCGTTAAGGACATTGGTAAACATGTAACGACCATCATCAGAACCTTTACCTTTGGTGTTAGCAGTAGCAAACACAGTAAAGCCTGGCGCAGGTGCAATCAATTCACCTTTTTTCTTCAACATGAAAGGCTTGCCCTCTAGCACACGCTGTAGTGAGGAAAGGTTTTGAGCACCGTAGTCAATCTCATCAATACACAAAACGGCACCTTGACGAGCGGCCGTGGTAACCGGGCCGTCACGCCATTCCATATTACCGTCAATCAACACATAGTTACCAAGCAAATCACTTTCATCGGTTTCAGGTGTCATTGACACACAAACGAATTTACGCTTTGCTTTGGCACAAGCTTGTTCGATTGACATGGTCTTACCGTTACCAGAATGACCAGAAATGAAAACAGGGAAGAAGCGCATTGATTGAACAATCGAAAGCACATCATCAAAGTTACCAAACGGCACATAATTTTTGTATACCGTTGGAACTAGGTTTGTATTATCCAAATCAGTTTGGACATTTTGAATTTTATGTTCTGATTTTTCCACAGGCTTTGTAAGAGGTACAACTTGACCTTGCATAGCAGGCATTAGGTTAGAATTAGGCACACGGTATTTACCACGACCTACACGATTAGCTTCTTCTTTAGTGAAGAATTGGGTCGAAGCCAATCCAAGTTTAACTGCAATTTCCTTAATTTCTGCTTTACTGATAACATCCTTACCAGTAGCAATCAAGGCATCAATGAATTTTTGTTTAAGTTCGGCACGATTTGACATAATATAATTTAACTCCATCACGATTTAATACAACCATTCTAACATACCACAAGGGGATTGTCAAGCCCCCTTGTTGCAGGAAAACAACACTTAGGCAGCAATGCCCTGTATGAATTGGGAGACAAGCACACGATTAACGGCTTTCTTTTTATTCATTCTGGCAAAAGCAGTAGCAAGTTTACGAGCAGTAAATTTGCCATCAACCTCTAAAGATTCTTGTTCGGTATTCAAATCGGTACCGCCAGAAATCAAATAGAACGAAGCGAAACCAGTTCGTTTAGAAATGAGGAATTTTTCACTTCTGAATTTCTTGGTCAATTCGCTGGTTTTATTAGCCCAACCATAATAATCTTTATGTCTCAAATCATATAGGTCAACACCATCATCCAAAGTATAACGGTTTTGCAAAGCGTTTTTGAAATTGCCACGCTCATTACTAATGATAAAGAAACCAAAAACTTTAGAACCGGTAACTTTGGTAAACCATGTCAACAAAGATTCATTTATCGAATCCCGGTCTTTGTTAAGTTTGATTTGAACCTTGTTAGCCTTATCACTCAAAATAACATTGGTGTTATAGAAATCAAAACTAGCGGTAGTTTTAGCAATTACTTTTTCGCCAGTAATTTTCTCATATTCACGGTTAATAAAGTATTGGTTCAAATGGTCAGAATCACCATCATGCACAATAACCAAACTTGTGATATCTAGGTTGTTACTACGCTTAAAGTTTTTCATCACTTCAGCCATAGCAACAATAGCTTGATTCAACGGTGTATTGCCAAGGTGCTCAGTATCAGGACGAGGCACTTCGCTACGATAGTAACGACCACACTCAAATGATTTTTTCAACAAGACCATATTCTTCATAGCTGCGGTAAATTCAGCATTGGTCATTTTGTTGTTGATATACTCACGCAAGTAAACTTCACCACATGCCAATTCACCAAGTTCTTCAGTAAAGAATTTAGGTTGTTTATATGAACGGCGAGATTCGTAATTGTTCAAGTCAATACCATTATCAATCATGTGAGCTTCTGGTGCATCACCAAAACCATACACAACGAAAGGAATGTTCACTTTACGGCAGAACATAGCAAGAACCAAAATCTGTTCGATTGAACCTGCCATATTACCAGACATAGAACCAGATTTGTCAAGCAGCAATACAAGACCGTGGTTCTTGCCTTTTGGTGTCAACATCACTTTGCGGAAAATGTTATCATCAAATTTGTAACCTGCCAATTTGTTAATGTCAATATCACCAGTATCAGCAAGTTTAGATTTACTGAAAGACTTGGCAGCTTTACGCATTTCAAATTCTTTGGCAAGTAGACCAATGTAACGGTCATTCTTGTTTTTGAATTCTGTTAGAAGCTTCATACCTGTATCAGCAGGCATACTGTATTCTTCAACAGCCTTCTTAAAGAATAGTGTTAGATTAGTTTGAACAGTTTTAGCAGGTGTTACAATCTCAGAAATGATAGGCTTTGGCAAATTGATGTAAACATATTCTTTACATTTTTCATCAAGCAACATACCTTCATTTTGACGGTACTTGTCATCAGTTTCACATGATGGTGTAAACTGGTCTCTCCAAGATTGCTCAGAATTCTTCCAACGATTGTATGAGTTGCCGCTTTCATCAGTATCAGTAATATCATTACCATCAGATTCGCCTGATTGTTGGCCTTCTACATCATCTTCGGTTTCAGATTTTGATTCTTTACCAGTATTTTCACCAGAACCATCACCGTCATTTTTCTCATCGGTAGATTCATCTGATTCATTATCAGAGCTTTGACCTTCGGTTTCTGGTGCTTCACCAGATTCACCATATTCATCATCGCCATATTCATCATCATAATCATAATCGCCATCTTCCGATTCCATCATGGCCATTTGTTCGAATTGAGCAAGTTGCATTTCCATTTGCTCAGATTTTGAATACTCAAAAATTTCATTTGAGATACGAACAACATCTTCCCACGATTCAGCCGCTTGCACTTTTTTAACCAACAATTGCTCGTTAGCAGTAAAGTTAACCCAAGTGGCAGACCATTGTGATTTTGAATATAGGTTTAGGCGGTCAACAAAGCAAAGCTCATTGATATCACGACCTTTGATACCAAAGAAATCTTGGTCAATCAATTGCTGATAGGCTGCTTTGAATGAGGCAGAAAGGCCAGGATATTTGCGTTTGACTTTTTTCTCAATACGAGCATCTTCGACAACATTAAGGAAACCCTTAAATGCTTTAGGCTTTGATTTGTCGGTTACGGCATCATGCCAACCTTCGGCAGGTGTATAGAGAGCATGGCCGACCTCATGGCCACAAAGCAGGTCGTAAATAACGCCTGTCATATTTTGCCAGATTGGCAAATACAATACACGATTTTGGGGGTCAAAACGAGCGGTGCGAATCTTTTGGTGTTGCACCGTGAGATTCTCGGTTGCCATCAACTTGGCAAGCTGAGATTTTTGTTCGGCTGTAAATGTAGTCATTTGTTATCCTATTACAATTTATACTACCATTATACAGTAACGGTGTGTAATTGTCAAGGCCACCTGTTGTATGGAAACAACAGAAAAAACCTAATGGAATCAAAGGGTTGGAGCGGTTCACAGGAGTTAAACCTGCCTGTCTATTGGGATAGACTGTCTCGGACTCACCGCATATAAACTACATCCTACATTATTATATAGGCTTTGTCAAGCGTTTTTAACGACCAACTTGGCAAAGGTATTTGTCTTTTGCCTGTTGCCATGTCAAAACAGTTAGGTCATCATAGAAAAGGGTATCATCATTGTTACGGCCTTTTTTGACCAACTGCTTGATACGAGGTTTAGCATGTTTTGTTTTCCAAATCTCAGTCAATGC
>JACCDW010841429.1_pt1:0-12500 | contig 13512 bp, 22 predicted proteins | sample 7449781 | NCBI WGS metagenome assembly JACCDW01 (sample SAMN15323449, study PRJNA562643) | freshwater metagenome | isolation source: river surface water | place: USA:Blue River Watershed | collected 2017-08-18 | reverse complement strand
TGTAGCTTTTTCAAATAAACGTTGGTTACATTTCTTTATGTTATTTGTTCCTGTTACTGGATTATGGGCAAGTGCTGTAGGTATTGTTGGTTTAGCATTAAACTTACGTGCTTATGATTTTATTTCTCAAGAATTAAGAGCTGCTGAAGATCCTGAATTTGAAACATTCTACACTAAAAATATTTTATTAAATGAAGGTATCAGAATGTGGATGGCTGCACAAGATCAACCACATGAAAATTATATATTCCCTGAGGAGGTATTACCACGTGGAAACGCGCTTTGATGATTTAGAAATAACAACAGATAAATCTGTTGAGTCTACAGGATTTGCTTGGTGGGCAGGAAATGCAAGATTAATTAATCTTTCTGGAAAACTTTTAGGTGCGCATGTAGCTCATGCTGGTTTAATGGTATTTTGGTGTGGTGCGATGACTTTATTCGAAGTTTCTCATTTTATTCCAGAAAAACCTTTATATGACCAAGGTTTTATTCTATTACCACATTTAGCTACATTAGGTTGGGGTGTTGGTCCTGGTGGTGAAATTATTGATGTTTATCCTTATTTCGTTGTAGGTGTACTTCATTTAATTTCTTCTGCCGTTTTAGGTTTTGGTGGTATATACCACTCATTATTTGGACCAGATACATTAGAAACAAATGCACCTCTTTTTGGTTATGACTGGCGTGATAAAAATAAAATGACAACTATTTTAGGTATTCATTTATGTTTACTTGGAATTGGTGCATTATTATTAGTTATTAAAGCTATGTATGTTGGTGGAATTTATGATACATGGGCACCAGGTGGTGGAGATGTACGTTTAATAAAAAATCCAACATTAAACCCAATTGTAATCTTTGAATATGTATTTAAATCACCTTTTGGTGGAGATGGTTGGATTATTTCAATCAATAACATGGAAGATTTAGTTGGTGGTCATATTTGGATGGCTATATTATGTTTATCTGGTGGTATTTGGCATATTTTAACTAAACCTTTTGCATGGGCAAGACGCGCATTCGTTTGGTCTGGAGAAGCTTATTTATCATATAGTTTAGCTGCATTATCTGTAATGGGATTAACAGCATCTGTTTTCGTTTGGTACAATAATACAGCATATCCTAGTGAATTTTTTGGTCCAACTGGTCCAGAAGCATCACAAGCACAAGCATTTACATTCCTTGTACGCGACCAACGTTTAGGAGCTAACGTAGCTTCAGCACAAGGTCCTACAGGATTAGGTAAGTATTTAATGCGTTCTCCAAGTGGTGAAATTATTTTTGGTGGAGAAACTATGCGTTTCTGGGATTTAAGAGCTCCTTGGCTTGAACCTTTACGTGGTCCAAATGGTTTAGATATCAATAAAATTAGAAATGATATTCAACCTTGGCAAGAACGTAGAGCTGCTGAATATATGACTCATGCACCATTAGGATCATTAAACTCTGTTGGTGGAGTTGCTACAGAAATTAACTCAGTTAACTATGTATCTCCTCGTTCTTGGTTAACATGTTCTCATTTCTTCTTAGGTTTCTTCTTATTAGTAGGACACTGGTGGCATTCTGGTCGTGCTCGTGCGGCTGCTGCAGGTTTTGAAAAAGGAATTAACAGAGAAACTGAGCCTGTTCTTCAACTACGTCCAATTGACTAACTTTTACAAAATGTAATAAGAAAAACAAAACATTTTTCTTATTACATTTTTAATAAAAAAACATAAACAAAAAATGTTTTATTACAAGATTTTTCCTAATTTTTTTTTAATAACTCTTTTTAATTGGTTAGCACCAAGTATCAATATTGAAAGTGGCGAAAAACTTTTTATTCAAAATTGTAGTGTTTGTCATCTAGATGGTTTGAATATAATTATTGCGGAAAAAAATTTAAAAAAAGAGACTTTAAAAGAAAATGGAATGTATAATATTGATTCCATTAGTTATCAAATTATAAATGGTAAAAATGGTATGCCAGCTTTTGGTGGAAGATTAAATTCTATAGAAATAACGAATATTGCAAACTATGTTTTAGAAAAATCTGAAAATAACTTTCAAAAATAAATAAGTTTTAAATTTATTTTTTTCGAAAAAATAAACTATACTCTATTTATAAAGGCGGTTAGCTCAGCGGTAGAGCATCTGCCTTACAAGCAGAGGGTCGCTGGTTCAAGCCCAGTACCGCCTATAAAATTAATTTAAAATATGGGCTCATCGTCTAAGGGATTAGGACGGAAACCTTCTAAGTTTCTAATGTAGGTTCGAATCCTACTGAGCTCAAGTATAAATATTTTTAAATTACTGTTGTTGCAAACACTTTTGCAAAGGTTGCTTCAATTTTATCACCAGAATTAATTGATTCCATTGGATCACGGCGTAAACGATGACGTAAACAAAGAGTAATCGTTCGTTTTATATCATCCACAGTTACTTCTGTTCGATTTTCAAACGCAGTTAAAGCTTTAGCAGCTCTTGTTGATACAATATCACCTCTTAAACCTTCAACTTCTAATTCACTACATATTTGAGAAATTTTTAATTGAAAATCTTTACTAATTGTTACTTTTGATAAGTTTTTTTGTGCTGTAATTATTCTATTTTGAATATTAATTTGTTCTTGCTCATATTTGTCAAACCAAATTTGCGGAGATTGATCAAAACTAATACGTTCTTCAACAATTTTAACACGTGATTTTGGTTCACTAATTGTACGAATCTCGGCATGCATTCCAAATCTGTCTAGAAGTTGTGGTCGTAATTCACCTTCTTCAGGATTACCTGATCCGATTAAAATAAATTTCGCCGGATGCTTAATTGAAATTCCTTCACGTTCTACAGTATTCCAACCAGAAGCAGCTGAATCTAATAAGACGTCTACTAAATGATCATCTAATAAGTTAATTTCATCTACATATAAAAGACCACGATTAGCGCGTGCTAATAAACCCGGTTCGAAAGTACTACTTCCACCAGATAAAATTTCTTTTAAATTAATTGTCCCACAAACTCTATCTTCAGTAGCTCCTAATGGAAGTTCAACCATTGGAATTTTAATTTCTTCTGTGTCATAAGTTTTTTCTAAACCTTTTGGATCGGTATTAAAAGGATCATTTTTAATAATTGTAATATCTGGTAATAAATCCGCTAAAGCTCTAATTGTTGTTGATTTACCAGTCCCTCTATCACCCATAATCATAACGCCACCAATCTTAGGATCGATAACATTTAATTGGAGAGCTAATTTCATTTCTTCTTGCCCAATAATTGCTGCAAAAGGAAAATTATTTAAATTTTTAACACTTGCCATAAATTTTTAAATTATTTTGATTGATATAAAGAAATTCCTAAACGAATTGAAAAAGTAAGAAGTAAAAATGCTACTAAAAGGGCAACATAAATATTTAATTCTGTAATCATAATATTTAGCTTTATTTTTATAATGTTGTTAGTTATTATAACAGTATAAAGTAAAAAATAAATAAATTTTTACTTTGTATTCTTATTAACTTTTTATTAAAGTTATAATAAGAAAAGAAGATAAAACAGAAAAACTTTTATTTATATGATTGATGTACTTAGTTTAGGTTGGGCTTCTTTAATGTTAGTCTTTTCATTTTCATTAGCCTTAGTTGTTTGGGGAAGAAACGGCTTTTAAATAATAAATAAAAATAAAATAATATGGGAGAAATTGTTACAGTCGCAGGTGTTTGTTTTGTTATAACTCTTTTAGGATTAGCTTTAGGTTTTGTATTTTTACAAGTACAAGCCAATACATAATTAAATTTATTTAAAGAGGTTCTAAAGTGATTAATTCATTCACTTTAATTTTATTAATAAATAGTATTTTTTTAATTGGTTTAATTTTAAACCAAAATGATAGTACAAAAGATAGTTCCAGTAATCAAAATTCACGATCTTCATTAAATCCATTAGAAAAATTTACATGGATAGGATTAATTATTCAATTAATTCTTTTATTAATTCAAATAAAGATTACTGATACTTAATTAATCAGTAATCTATATTTAAAATTTACTTTATTAAATTATTTTATGGTTTTTAATATAAAAATTTTTCTTCTATGTCCTATTCCTGAAGATCAAAAACCAATTAAACAATTGATTAATCTAAAAGAAAATTCATTTACAAAAATATTAACTTTATCCAATAAAGAGTTTTTAAAAAAAAGTTTTTTTAATTTTTTTTGTGTTTTTTTAATTCTAAGTTTTTTTAGATCAAATCAATTTAATTCTTTTTTACTTAATATTAATTGGTTATTAATAAATATTGAAATTAGTTTAACTTTTTTAGTTCTTTCAATTTATTTCAGTTTCAATCAATGGAATACATTAGTTGATGCTTTTAATTCTCCTAGAATTTTTTATGAAGAAGCTTCATGGTTTGATGGACAAATTTGGGATAAACCTTTTTCTATAATAAAAAATGATAGATTAATTATAAAACAACAATTAAAGCCATTATTAAAACGAACAATAAATGTTTTAGTATTTTTAATATTTTTTATTTTTAGTATATTTCTTTTATTAGAATTTTTAAAAATAAATTAATTTGTTTAAAATTAGCGATATACTATTATTATTACATGTGGCGGGGTAGAGCAGCTCGGTAGCTCGTCGGGCTCATAACCCGAAGGTCAGTGGTTCGAATCCACTCTCCGCTAAAAAACTCATCTTATAATCTGAAGAAGAATGACTTAAAATTTATACTTACTAATATTAATTAATAACTAAGATGATAAACACTAATAATACTAATGAGTTTCCTGAATTTGGTGGAAGTACTGGAGGCTGGTTACAAGCAGCTGAAACAGAAGAAAAATATGTTATGACTTGGGTAAATGATAGAAAGAAAGAAAAACCCGAAGAAAATATTTTTGAAATGCCAACAGGTGGAGCAGCAATAATGAAAGCTGGACCAAATTTAGTTTATTTTGCACGTAAAGAACAATGTTTAGCTTTAGGTAAACAATTACGTACAGATTTTAAAATTAATGATTATAGAATTTTTAGATTATTACCAAGTGGAGAAATTCAATTTATTCATCCAAAAGATGGAGTATTTCCAGAAAAAGTAAATGAAGGAAGAATTGCAGTAGGTAAACGTGAATTTTCTATTGGAAAAAACCCGAATCCTGCTTCAATTAAATTTACAGGAACAGCTTCATACGAGTCATAAATAATTAAAAATGACAAAAAATAAAAAATATTTTTTGTCATTCGGAGAGATGGCAGAGTGGTCGATCGCGTCTGACTTGAAATCAGATGAACTTAACCGGTTCCGTGAGTTCGAATCTCACTCTCTCCTTTAAAGGTTAAAAGAAGAATAAATAATTTGAATTTTATTTATTCTTCTGTAACATCAATTACAACACCTTTTCCTGAGGGGTTATTATTAGGACCTTTTGATGATTCTGTCATTAGGTATTTAGAATATAGTTGATATAGACTTTTTTAATATATTTTTTTAAAATATTTTTACTTAGTAAAAATTTAAAAAGGAAGGTAGCTTGTGTCTCTTGGTATTTTAGGAAATAAAATTGGCATGACTCAAATTTTTGATACAAAAGGAAATGTCATTCCTGTAACAATCATAAAAGGTGGTCCTTGTGTTGTTACTCAAATTAAATCTATTGAAAATTCTGGTTATAGTGCTGTTCAACTTGGATATTTAGAAATTTCAGCAAATGCAAAAACATTAACAAAACCAAAATTAGGTCATTTTAATAAAGTAAATTTACCCCCGTTTAAATACTTAAAAGAGTACAAAACAACAGAAACACAAAGTTTTGAAATTGGTCAAAAATTTACTGTTGAACTTTTTAAAGTAGGCGAAAAAGTTAATATTACTGGTTTTACAATTGGTAAAGGAAATTCTGGAAACGTTAAACGTAATAATTTTAATTGTGGTGCAATGTCACATGGATCTAAACATCATCGTTTACAAGGATCTATAGGATCTGGTACAACACCAGGACGAGTATTTCCTGGTAAAAAAATGCCTGGTCGTTTAGGTGTTGAAAAGAAAACGATTAGTGGATTAGAAATTATTGACGTTGATGTTAAAGAAAATCTTATTGTTATTAAAGGTTCAATACCTGGAAAATCTGGGAATTTAATTAGTATAAATAATTAGATATAAAAGTAATTAATTAAAATCTTGAAAATGGATATTACAAATTTTTTAGAAAACTCGGAAGAAAAAAAGAAAGCGATTGGTCTAATTCATAGAGTTTATGTTACCCAATTAAAAAACTCAAGATCATATAATGCTTTTACAAAAACAAAATCAGAAGTTAGAGGAGGTGGTAGAAAACCTTGGAAACAAAAAGGAACTGGTCGTGCTCGTGCAGGATCTCTTCGTTCACCTTTATTTGTAGGTGGAGGTGTAAGTTTTGGTCCTAAACCAAGAACAGTTATTAAAAAAGTTAATAAAAAAGAAAAACGACTAGCAATTATGTCAGCATTGTATTTAAAAAAGAAAAACTTTGTTTACATAAATGAAAATGATTTTTCACAAAAAATAAAAAATATTAAAACAAAAAATGTTTTAGATATTTTTAATCAACTAGGAATTGAATCAACTAAAAAAATATTATTTATTGTTACAAAACCAAATTTAAGTTGGTATAAAAACTTATGGTTAAGTACCCGTAATTTAAAAAATATTGAACTTACAACAAGTTTATCATTAAATTTAAAACAACTTTTAAATACTAATCAGATTATTCTATCTGAAGAAGCATTAAGTCTAATAAACAGAACAAATTAAGAAATCTTATGATTAATCTTAGTAATCTTTTAAACTTAGTTAAATACCCTTCATTAACTGAGAAATCAATTAATTTATATGGAAATTCACAATATACTTTTATTGTTGATCGTTCTTTAACAAAAACACAAGTTAAATATATTTTAGAAAAAATCTTTTCTGTAACTATTGTTTCGGTTAACAGTGCTATTTTACCTGTTAAGACACGCCGCGTTGGAAGATCAATAGGTAAAAGATCTCGTTATAAAAAAGTATATGTAAAATTAAAAAAAGGAGATAAAATTGCTGATCTCTTTAACTAAATAAATAATTAAAATTATGGGAATTAAAATCTATAAACCTTACACTCCTTCAACAAGAAATAAAAGTAGTTTAGACTTTTCAAACCTATCAAAAAATAAACCTGAAAAATCTTTATTAATTTCACTTCATCGTTCAAAAGGAAGAAATAATCAAGGTCGAATTACAACAAGACATAAAGGCGGAGGCCATAAAAGAAGATACCGTTTAATTGATTTTAAACGCAATAAATTTAATATTGCAGGTATTGTAAATTCTATTGAGTACGATCCTAATAGAAATACAAATATTGCTTTAATTAATTATGAAGATGGTGAAAAACGTTATATCTTACACCCTGAAAATCTAAATGTTGGTGATAAAATTTTAGCTGGAAATAATGTAGAATTAAAGATAGGAAATTCTTTACCTTTAGATAGTATTCCTTTAGGAACAGATGTTCATAATGTAGAATTAATTCCAGGTAAAGGAGGTCAATTAATTCGTTCCGCAGGTACTTCAGCTAAAATTCTTGCTAAAGAAAATAATTTTGTTGTATTACGTTTATCTTCAAAAGAAATTCGTTTATTTAAAAAAGAATGCTGTGCAACAATTGGAAAATTGAGTAATTCTGACTTTTATAACGTTGTTTTAGGAAAAGCTGGAAGAAATCGTTGGCTTGGTGTTAGACCAACCGTACGTGGATCTGTAATGAATCCAGTTGATCATCCACATGGTGGAGGAGAAGGTAGATGTCCAATTGGTAAACCTAGACCGTTAACACCTTGGGGAAAACCTGCGCTTGGAATGAAAACGCGTAAAAAGAAAAATCAAAGCGATATGTTTATTATTCGTCGACGTTCATAAAAAAATAAATAAAAATAAATATGCCAAGATCATTATCAAAAGGTCCTTACATTGCTTATCATTTATTAAATAAATTAAATAAGTTAAACGAAAAAGGAAAGAAAGAAACAATCAAAACATGGTCACGATCTTCAACAATTTTACCATTAATGATTGGACATACGATTAGTGTTTACAATGGACAGAAACATGTTCCCATTTTTATTTCTGACCAATTAGTAGGTCATAAATTAGGAGAATTTGTTCCTACACGTACATTTAGATCACATAAAAAAACTGAACGAAAAGTTAAAAGATAAGATATGAATACAACTAATAAAGTTATATCTGCAACTTCCAAGTATATTAGAATTGCACCAAATAAAGTAGATGTCATATTAAAAAAATTAAGAGGGAAAAGTTATAAAGAAGCTTTACAAATTTTAAAATATTTACCTCAAAAAGCAGGTTCAATTGTATGGCAAACTTTATATTCTGCTGTTTCAAATGCAACAAATAATTTTGATTTTGAAAAAGATACTTTATTAATAAATGAAGCTTATGTTAATCAAGGACCTATTTTAAAAAGAATTCGTCCACGAGCACAAGGAAGAGCATTTGCTATTGAGAAAAAAATGTCACACATTACAATTAGTGTTACATCTTCAAATTAAGAAATAAAAATAAAATTATGGGACAAAAGACACATCCAAAAGGTTTTAGATTAGTAACAACACAAAAGCATCTTTCTGAGTGGTATAGTGATAAAAAACATTATTCATCATTAATTGAAGAAGATTTTTTTGTAAGATCACAAGTTTTTGAATTTTTTCAAGAATTTTTATCAATTTCTAAAGTTGAAATTAATCGTATTCAACAGGATTCAGAATCAAAAGAATATGTAAATATTACATTGCATGCTTTATTTCCAAGAGCAAAAGAAATGTTTCGTAAAGTAACAAAATACTTTAATGAAAATAATGAAGAAAATAATTCAAAAGCAGTTTCAATTTTAAATAACTCAAAAGGAAATTTAAAAAAGTTTACTGCATTCTTATTAAAACGTAATAGTAAAAATTTAATTCGTTTTTTACAAATTAAAACAAATAAAAATTATTCACTAAAAATTGAATTTATTAAAAATCCTTTTGAAGATGCTACATTAATTGCAAAATATATTGGTGAACAATTAGAAAAAAGAACACCATTTAGAAGAGCCGTTAAACAAGCAATTAAGAAAGTTCAACGTACAGAAATTAAAGGTATTAAAATTGAAGTTTCTGGTCGTTTAAATGGAGTTGACATAGCTAGAAGTGAATGGAAAAGAGATGGAAAAGTTCCATTACATACATTAAAAGCTAAAATTGATTATGTTCATCAAAGAGCAGAAACAATTTATGGTGTCATAGGAATTAAAGTTTGGTTATTCTTAGGTGAATAAATAATTATAAGTATTAAAGGAGAATTAAAAAATGTTAAGTCCTAAACGTACTAAGTATAGAAAAATGCAACGTGGGAGACTAAAAGGAAAAGCTACTCGTAATAACAAATTAGATCATGGTGATTATGGGATTCAAGCTTTAGAACCTGTATGGTTAACTTCACGTCAAATTGAAGCATGTAGAAGAACAATTTCAAGATATACAAAAAGAACAGGAAAAATGTGGATAAAAGTTTTTCCAGACAAATCGGTAACAGCTCGTGCTGAAGAATCACGTATGGGATCTGGTAAAGGTGCTGTTGAATATTGGGTAGTTGTTGTAAAACCTGGGAATATTCTTTTTGAAGTCAGTGGAGTTACAAAAGAAATTGCGATGGAAGCATTAAAAATAGCTTGTTATAAATTACCAATTAAAACACGCATATTAACTCGTGAGGAAAAATTAGTATGAGTTTACCCAAATTTAAAGATTTAAATTCTTTATCTAATATTGAAGAAATTGAACAAGAAATTTTTATTTTACAAAAAAATTTGTTTGATTTAAGAATAAAAAAGAAAACAAGTCAAACTTTAAAACCTCATTTATTTCTTCATTCAAAAAGACGCTTAGCTCAATTAAATTTTAAAAAATCAACACTATTAAAAAATAATAAATAGACTTATATAAAATCATAAGTTAAAAATTATGTCAAAAGAAAGAATTGGAGTTGTCGTTAGTGATAAACCAAATAAAACTATTATTGTCGCTATTCAAACTCGATATCCACATCCTAAATATGGAAAAATTTTAGTCAAAACAAAACGTTATATGGCACACGATGAAGAAAATAAATCTAAATCAGGAGATATAGTAATTTTAGAAGAAACTTCACCATATAGCCGTCATAAGAAATGGAAACTGAAAGAAATTTTAAAAGTTTACGGTAATTAAAAAACGTATGATTCAACCACAAACCTATTTAACAGTTGCAGATAATACTGGAGCTAAAAAATTAATGTGTATTCGCGTATTAGGAAATAATCGTAAATATGCAAATATTGGAGATATTATAATTGGAGTTGTAAAAGATGCAATTCCTAACATGGCTGTAAAAAGATCAAATGTTGTTCGAGCTGTTATTGTTCGTACAAAAAATACTGTTCGTCGTGAAGATGGAATGGGTTTAAGATTTGATGATAATGCTGTAGTAATTATTAATGCAGAAAACAATCCAAGAGGTACACGTGTTTTTGGACCTGTTGCAAGAGAAATACGTGACAAAAATTTTACAAAAATTATTTCATTAGCGACTGAAGTTGTATGAAAAAACAAATGAAAAATCATTTAAAAATAGGTGATAAAGTTAAAGTTATAACAGGAAATAATAAAGGTTTTATTGGAAAAGTAGGATCTGTAAACAGTAAAGATTCAACTATTACTGTTGAAGGAATTATTCCTAGAATTAAATATATTAAAGATCGTCAAAGTGGTGAAACAAAAAAACTTGAATTACAAATAGCAATTCATTCTTCAAATGTAATGATTTGGGATAATGTTTCTAATAGTGCAAGTCGTATTGGTTACAAAATAGTAGAAGGAAAAAAAGTTAGATATTTTAAGAAATCAGGAAATCTTGTTTAAAGTTTATATTAATTTATATTTAAAAAATTTAGTAAATAATGAGTAATTTAAAAAATAAATACTTAAATAATGTTATTCCTAAACTTCAAAAAGAATTTGAGTATAAGAATATTCATGAGATACCAAAAATAGAAAAAATTCAAGTAAGTGCAGGATTAGGATTAAATGCTCAAAATCGTGTTTATTTACAAAAAGCAACTGAAGAAATTCGACTTATTACAGGTCAACATCCAATTGTAACAACATCTAAAAATTCAATTGCTGGTTTTAAAATTCGTGATGGAATGCCCTTAGGACTGACTGTTACATTAAGACGTGAAAAAATGTATGCTTTCTTAGAAAAATTTATTATGTTAGTTTTACCTCGTATTAGAGATTTTAGAGGTTTAAATCCTAATCAATTTGATAAGCATGGAAATTATAACTTAGGTATTTCGGAACAACTAGTTTTTCCCGAAATTGATTATGATAGTGTAGAACAACGAAGAGGTTTTAATATTACTATCGTAACAACAGCTAAAAACTCTCGCGAAGGATTTTTATTATTAAAAGAATTAGGAGTTCCTTTTTCAAATTAACGTTTATAGAGGTAGTTTAAATGACAAATGATTTAGTGTCAGACATGTTGACACGTATACGTAATGCAACATTAGCACGCCATAGTTTTGTGGAAGTTAGATATAGTAAAGTAAATTTATCTATATTAAAAGTATTAGTTGCTGAAGGTTACATTAATAGTTATGAAATTAAAGAAGCAGAAAATAATAATCGTCAAATAAAAATAACACTAAGATATAAAGGTTGGTGGATTAAAAAACCTCTTTTTTCTGATTTAAAAAGAATTAGTAAACCAGGTCAACGTGTTTTTTCAGGTTATAAACATTTTAGTGAAATTATTGATGTCTTACAACATCAACAAGGGACTGCGATTATTTCAACTTCAATGGGTGTTATGAGTCATACTAAAGCCACAAAATTAAAAAAAGGTGGTGAAATTCTATGTTATATAGGATAAAATTAAATCACTAAATTTGGAGAATTAATATGTCACGTATTGGTAAAAAACCGATTGATATTCCAAAAGATGTAACGATTACATGTTTGGATACAAAAGTTATGGTTAAAGGAAAACATGGTACTTTAGAACAGTCTGTTTCTGATAGTTTAACTATTATACAAGAAAGCAATAAACTTATAATTTCTCGTAAAGAAAATACAAAAAAATTACGTGAATATCATGGTTTAATAAGAGCTTTAGTTCAAAATATGGTTACTGGAGTAACAGAAAAATTTACAAAAACATTAATTGCAGAAGGTGTTGGATATAAATTTCAAGTAGATAAAACTAATTTGATTCTAAATATGGGCTATACACATCCTATAGAATTTATAATTCCAAACGATTTAACTATTAAACTAGAATCACCAACAAAAATATCAATTAGTGGAATTGATAAAGAAAAAGTAGGTTTCTTAGCTGCAAAAGTTAGAGATATTAGACCACCAGAACCTTATAAAGGAAAAGGTATT
>JACCDW010350761.1_pt1 | contig 13514 bp, 19 predicted proteins | sample 7449781 | NCBI WGS metagenome assembly JACCDW01 (sample SAMN15323449, study PRJNA562643) | freshwater metagenome | isolation source: river surface water | place: USA:Blue River Watershed | collected 2017-08-18 | reverse complement strand
CTCTTCAATACTTAACTTAAATTTTCCCAATTTATCTGTGGCCAGCACATCCACCCCTGCTAAATAGAAGACAAAGTCAGGCTGAACGCTATCGATTAAATCAGGTAAAACGGTGATTAACATGTCCAGGTATTCCACACCAGTCGCCCCATCCTCTAAACCAATATCCAAACCTGATTTTTCCTTTCTAAAGGGATAATTGTTTTTACCATGCACACTAAACGTAAAGACTTGATCCACATTTTCCATGAGCTTAGCCGTGCCATTCCCCTGGTGCACATCTAAGTCGATGATTAGTATTTTTTTTGCCAAATCCCGATGCAACAAATAATTAGACGCAACGGCCATATCATTCAACAAACAAAATCCTTCTCCTCTATCCGCAAAAGCATGGTGTGTACCACCCGCCACATTCATCGCACAGCCATGTTCTAAAGCAAAAAGGGCACAATCGATCGTTCCTTGGGTGATAATCAACTCTCGATTCGTTAACTGTTCTGACTGCGGAAAACCAATGACACGTTGTTCGGATGGAGATAATTGCTGATCCATAAGACGCTGAAAATATCCTATTTCATGAGTTAACAAGATATCAGTGGCGGCACATTTGTTAGGCGCAAAAAGATAATTCTCCGTAATACTTCCCTCATACAGCAACTGCTCAGGAATTAACTCGTATTTCAACATGGGAAACCGATGTCCTTCCGGCAAAGGATGTGCATAGATGGCACTGTGAGCTATTTTTAACATTTTTTACTTGGCTGCAGGAAGGGCACTTAAAACTAATTTTAGAAATCCATCCATCGATTTATCATCAATCCACCTCACCACGGCCACTAAATCATTCTCCTGATCCACATAAATGGCATTGGTCCCATTCCCAATGTGCGCATAAGCACTTGCAGGAGCCGATGGATACATTTTACGATCTGTATTTAAAAAGTAATTCATGAAGCCATAACCTGTATTCGCAGGCGTAGGAGTAGTCGCTTTACGAATCCATTCCTCTGATAAAATTTGCTTACCATTCCAATTCCCCTTTCGCAAAGTCAATAATCCAAACCTACCCATATCCATAGCACTCATAAATAGACCTCCCCCAAAATGCCCTCCACCACTCACTGACTGCACCATTTTTCCATCCACCACTATCCAGGCATTCTGATAACCCGTCCATGCCCAGGTATTCGAAGCCCCGATCGGGTTCAACACATTTTCACGTAATACTTCCGGCAAAGGTTTTCTAAATACCAAAGTCGCCGCTAATGCAAGCGCATTCACCCGAGTATCATTATACTTATACACCGTTCCCGGCTCGAATCTCTTTCGAGTCGTCCATTCCGCCGGTTTATCCGACGGTCGATCAGCCCAGTCCGGCTTTCCCCAAAGCACCCCTTCCCAATCACTCGTCTGCCTCAACAAATGATCCCAAGTAATCTTACGATTATGCTCCGTTTCAAACGGATAGATAAAAGACTTTTTCGCAATTGGATTTTCATTTGTATTCGTCAACTGCATTGCTATTTCAACAGGCGGCAAATAGGTATATACTTTGTCATCAAGCGAACTAATCAACCCTCGATCATATGCTAAACCCACCACTGATGAAACCATACTTTTCGTCACACTATTCGTCATCTCGACCGCAGTTGTATTTCCCCATTCCGCAATGATATAACCCTTATAAATAATAATTCCACCCGCAGGCCCCCTTTCAGCCATAGGCCCCACCGGATCCGAAAACGGCTCCTTCCCAAATTGCATCGCCTGAGAAAGCCACAAATTTCTGGGCTGCGATGTCTCATGCTCCACAGCGAAAGCGATAGCCTGTTTAATTTTATTAGTATCTATCGAGAAAAACGTAGGCGACCTATGTTCCCAATTCTTAGCAGTGGGATAGTATGGATTTTTTTGTGCCATGGCATTGATAACCAATAGCAAACAGAATAGGGTGAGATGTTTTCTCATAATAAGTGGGCAAATGATCAATTTGAGTAATAAAGCGATTAAGGTACTAATTTGTTCAAAATATTACAGTTATTATGTGTAGACTTACTAAACAAAAAATTAAATTGTATAAAACTTTAAAATATTAATCACTATGGGACTTTTTTCCGCCATCTTAGGCAATGCAGGTACAGTAAGTAAAGAGGATTTAGTCAAAGATTTTGGCAAACTACTCATCGAAGGTGAAGAAATCGAATTAGGCTTCAAGCTCATTAGAGATACTTTCATCTTTACCTCTAAGCGCCTAATTTTAGTCGACAAACAGGGTATCACAGGTTCAAAAACAGAATACAAGTCGATCAGCTACAAAAGCATCTCTCGCTTCAGCATTGAAACAGCTGGAACTTTTGAACTGGATGCAGAATTGAAAATTTGGATCTCAGGCGAGGCACTCCCAAGCATCACGAAGCAATTCAATAAATCAGTGAATGTGTATGATGTACAGAACGTGCTAGCGTTCCATGTGTTGAAATAAGAAAGTGTAATTAGAATCAAATTCAATTTGCATTTCTTGCAAATTGCTTTTTTTATTGATAATGAATCGCCAAGATTTCCTCGGTAGTTGGATTAATAATTTAACGGCTCTTTACTCGTATGCCGTATTCTAAGAATTCTAATTAAACTATTATCGTTGATAATTTGATAAGTCACTCTGTAACTGTAAACTACAAAAGCGTGGAAATTCAAATTTGATTTATTCTTTAATTTATCTACTTGGGCCAAACAAGGATTAGTTTTTAGTAATTCCAACTGCTCAAGAATTGAATATTTCACTATCCTAGCAGCGTTAATACTCTTCTTATCGAGATAAAATAAGATTTCCTTTAATTGCGAAATAGCTTCAGTGTCCCAAACAATTTTGTAATTGAATTTACCTACCATTGAGATAACTTATCCAACGCGTCCTCATGGGAGACATAATCACCTGCATCCATCCTGGCTACAGCAGAATTAACTTCATTATTATACTGATTTTTACCAATTCTATTTGAAGAATCTACTTCTTCAAGTAAGCTCTTAATCACTTCTAAGACTAGCGTCTGCTGACCTTTAGGTAATAATGGAAGATAATTATCCACTTGCTTTTTAATGGCAGAAGTTGTCATAGGTCAATAAATTAGTTAGGCAAACATACAAAAAAAACATCCGATAAATCGAGATTGCATAAGGCAAGAACTTGATAATATTCCAACTAGTGCATTTTGTGCAACAGTTGACCTTTTCTCCTTAGGTTAAGCGAAATAAAAGCAATAATTTCAGCAAAACTTAACCCGATTTAGTTCCCATGGAAGTTCATCACCATACACACCATCCAAAATCTTGGAAAGAATACGTTCAAGAATTTTTAATGTTATTCTTTGCCGTTTTCTTAGGCTTTATGGCTGAATATTACCTCGAATACAGAGCTGAGAGGCATAAGGAACATGATTATTTAGTGAGTATGAAAGAAGATCTAAATGCGGATTTGGAAGAAATGAAGCAAAAAGATTCCAACATGGAGGAAATAGTAAATTCAGGAAATAAAATAATGCAATTAGTATACAGGCCTGTAATAGCAGACGCAGATATTGATTCCATCTACTTAAATAGCATCATTTTAATAACTAGATTTTACAACATAGACTTTTCAACTGGAACTATCGACCAATTGCGAAATGCGGGAGGATTCAGACTTATTCAAAACGATAAAATAGTTCGGAAAATTTCTGAGTATGAAAAAGGAAAAGCTACAATGAAAGTCCAGTTAGAATCCATCATGGAACGCGCGGCAAATGTGCACATCATTCAAAACAAATTATTGCATAGCACAGTCTTTTCAACAAATGATAAAATTGGAGATTTCGGATTCGATATAGCTAGGTTAAAGGAAATAAAAAAACAAACAGGACGCGCTTTTCTTACTTCTGACAAAACTACACTTTATGAATATGCTAACTATGCAGGTGTGATGAAAGGCTATATTTCCTACTATGAAGTATTATCCAAAATACAACAAGAGAAAGCCAAAGAGTTAATTCAACTATTAGAAGAGGAACTAGCCCATTAATTTATCCTTTACTTCTGCATATTATACAACAGCGTTTGGATCTTATATTCCTCCCCTACTTTTACCAAAATAAAGGCATCAACACCTTTATGGGTAAACGTCCCATTTAAGTAAAATTCGTAGGGAACCCAAGCCGTCGCGATTTCATGATCGATGAGAATAGGACCCCAAGAAAGGACGCGCTCATCCATATCTCCCGGCTTTCTGCTCATGACATTCTTGACAAAATTAGCGATAGGCACTTCCCTAACTATTGTCCCCTCAGGTCTAACCTGGCTGATATGTAATAGCGCTTTTTCGGTAAAACAAGACTTCAGCGCCACGGAATCCACTGATTTCATAGCTGAAAAGGTCTTTAGAATGACCGATTTGATCTGATCTTCGTCTTTGTTTAATTTTTGATTTTGGCCAAATAAAAAAACTGGAATGATTAAAAAGAGGATGAATAATTTAATTTTCATGTACGTTAAATAAATAATTTCTTAAAGATATTATAAAATAATTTACATTTGATAATGACCAAAAGTGGAACGATGAAAAATGGATTAATCATTATTTTCTTTTCTTGTTTTTCTCTTTATGCAGTAGCACAAAAAATAGAAAACAAAAAATATAGCTGTTCTCCTAAGACAACAACCAATTCGGTCTTCAAGCAAATAGGCGATGTAAAATTTGAAGATTTCTCGAATAGAGGAACAAGTTGGTCGTTTTTTGGCACTCAAAAAATAACTACTAAAACTGGCATTATTTATCTAAAAGGGGACATTTACTCCCCTAGAGGTGGCCAGCTAAACAAGAACAAACCCGTATACATTCTTTACAATGAGTGGGATTGTATGGTGGATAAATAAATTTTAAAAATAAATAACATGAAAAAGCTCTTTAGTCTTCTATTAATTTGTTCCATTTCAGTATCTGTTTTTTCACAGGATTTGAAATCGAATGGCGATCTATCAACAAAGTATAAAAACCTCGGCACTGACACCAAATTTTATGAATTATTTGATGCTTGTGCTAACAGTAAAAAGACGGAAGGATGTTGGAAACTTGGACTTAATTGGGATTCAGAAGAATCCGATTATTCCTTGGTTGGAAGCTCGAAAATGCACTTCTATTATGTACCGAATGCTTCATTAAAATGCGAAAATATAGCATTTTACGAGTTATCAAGAAATTCAAAAACCGGACTTTGGCAATTTAAAAATCAAAACGTCTCCATTTCAGTTAAAATGATTGCAGTAGAGACAGCAATGGGCTATCAATTGAGTGAAATTCGGATTACAAACTTAGCTGGAGAAACTTGTTTTGGTCCTAAAACATTATTCAAGAAATTTTAAGCTGTAGTAGAATATACCTCATCTAAAATTCTAGATAAATTGTAATCTTTCTCCGTGACTTTATTGCCCGCATCGTGAGTCGTCAGCTTCACCTCTACCTGATTATAGGTATTCGACCAAGTGGGATGGTGATCCATTTCGCTAATGAATGGAGCTGCATTTTGCATGAATTGCATGGCCTCTTCGAAGCTAGCAAAGGTAAAAGTCTTGATTAAGACCTGATTTTCTTCTTTCCAAGTGGACATTTTACTCTGGGTTTAGGAATACAATTTTGTCATCTTTCAACACGACAAGTTTAGAGTTCATTGCTTTTTTTAGGCCATTAAATCAGCTTTGACGAGTTTCATGCCTTCTTCTAATTTATCCAAAGTAGACTTAGAATCTTTTACTTGTACTGTTTTATTACTTTCCATAATGCTAGGTTTTTAAGTTGAATCCCTCGCCTGGGATCGTAACGACAAATTTCTATAAGAAGAAAATTGGAGTTATCGTACATGATCCACTCATACACTAATGGCAAATATATACGAAACAAATTAGTAATACCTGATTTGTAGCGCCTTTAAAATCTTGCTTAATCGAAATAAAACTGATAATTTCAATAAATTCCTATAAGCTATGAAATCACTCTTGCTACTGCTAATTTCCGTCAGCTGTTTCGCTCAAGACATCCACTTCAAATCCATATTAATCGACACCCACAATGATTGCTTGACGGCATGCATTGAAAAAAAGGTGGCACTTGATACCGATTTGACCGGAATCAATCATTCAGATTTAGCGCGCATGAAAAAGGGTGGTGTGGATTACCAGCTTTTCTCGGTTTGGTGTGATGGGGAAAAAGCGAAGCCATATGAGTGGGCGATGCGGGAGATGGATAGTTTATATGCGGTGGCAAAAAGAAATCCAGATAAAATCGTGATTGCAAAGACTTGGACGGATGTTCAGAAAGCGTTAAAAGAGCAAAAATTAGTAGCGCAGTTCGGTGTGGAGGGCGGTCACATGATCGAAGGTGATTTGCAAAAATTAGAGACATTTTATAACCGTGGAGTAAGGTATATGACGCTTACTTGGAATAATTCTCCAGGCTGGGCGAGCTCTCATGCAGACGAGAAGAATCCTAATTATAAGGGCCAAAAAGGATTGACGGATTTTGGGAAATCGGTCGTAAAAAAAATGAACCAACTAGGTATGATCGTGGATGTTTCGCATGTGGGTGAGGCGACTTTTTGGGACGTAATAAAGACAACTAAAAAACCCATTATTGCCTCTCATAGTAACGCATACAGCATTTGTCCAGTCTCTAGAAACCTAAAGGATGAACAAATCATTGCGATAGGAAAGAATGGCGGAGTGATTCACTTGAACTTTTTTTCAGGTTTCGTGGATGTTGATTTTTTCAAAAAGGATGCCGCATTTCGGAAAAACCATGCCGCAGAAATTGATTCACTCATTGCTTCTGGCATGCAAACAGAGTATGCGTTCACCGTTATTTCGGATAAATACCCTCTTGAGAGTGATGCCATTAAACCCGACTTAGAGCAATTGATGAAGCATTTTGATCATATTGTAAAATTGATCGGGGTGGATCATGTGGGTTTGGGATCCGATTTTGACGGGATTAATTCTGCTCCTAAACAGTTAAAAACGGTGTTAGATTATCCGCTATTTACACAAGCATTAATCGCACGAGGGTATTCAGATAAAGATATTAGTAAAGTATTAGGGGGCAATTTCTTGCGGGTGTACAAGGCAAATAACTAAATCTATTTATGCCGAAACCAGCAATCGGTACGCTCGTTTTCGTAGGCCTTAAATTCTGTATTCACTGGAAATCCATGGCGTAGTTTTTCGTTAAATCGAGTTCTAGCTAGGTAATTAAAGGCACCCATGTCACCTGTATAAGCCGTTTTGTTGCTGTGATTATAAGTTTCGTGTATATCGCACAACTGTTGTAAAAAATCCATAAATAGTGGATAATGCCCGCCAAAAACTCCACAATTCAACAGAGTTTCAGAGGCAAAACGCTCTTCAAATACAGCATAATCTTGAATCTGCGATCTTAAATGTTCCCCATGTGCTAACATCCAATCATTTAACAGTGACTTAGGTTCATCACCACAAAAAAGTGAAGTAGGATTCGACGTGAAAAGAGGGTGAATGAAAGGGTTTTGTGCCAAAGTAACATCCGACACATCCGTCACAAATACCCCCTCTATGGGGTCAGAGCATTTTACTAAATAATCCCGATACACAAAATACCGAAACACATTTGGATTGAATTTAGGATTATAGTCGATGCGGACGAAAGAGATGTGCTCATTTTCGAATCGAGAACAGGTTTCCTTCGAAAAATTATTATGAAAAATTATGCCTCTCAGATTATCCTTTGCAACTGATTCAGCCCATTCCTGTACTAATTCATAGGAATCGTCTGGCAGCGTAGTGCTTCGATTTACATCATAAATACCCGTGATGTGGCAAGCTAATACGAGCTGTAGAGGCGCCATTAATTATCGTTTAAAGCTAATTGCTTTTTTAGAACGGCATAGGTACTGTTCGGATTATTTCTGTAATAGATATAGGATCTTTTAAACACCTTCTTTGTCCTAAATAGAGTCTCAGCTCTTTCAAAAAAGGCCGAATCAGCGGCGAATCCCCCTTTGAAATCAATACTTTTAAACACTTTTTGGTGTCCAAATAAGGTCCCAAAAAGTATCGCATCATCCAAATGAATAGGCTTACTCAGGTCATTTTTATCAGGAACATAATAATCTTCGACTGAATCAACGATCGTTTCCGCTGTCGAACAAATTAGATCTACATTTTCTACTTCCTTTAAACAAGAACTTAAATGGAAGGGCTTGTATTCATCATCACTATCTAAAATAGTGATAAATTCACCAGTACTGATTAGAACCCCCCGGTTAATGGATTCTGCTTGGCCCCTATTGCTGTGGCGAATATAGATGATTTTATCTTCATGCATCTCCACATATTCGAGCAGTTTTTTGCGGTCATTTCCTTTACTCCCATCATCAATAATAATCAGCTCAAAATCTTGAAAATCTTGCTGCAATACCGAATCAATCGCTCTTTTAGTTAATTGAAAGTCCGTATTAAAGACTGCCATTAACACGGAAATTTTTACATTTTTAGGCATGAATCCTCACTAAATACTCACCAATATAGGCTAACAGGTGCAAATCTAGTCAATTAAAAACGTAATACGTTTTACTAAATGATTAAGGATTGAATTATTGCTTTTTTTCCTTCAACCGTTTAATAAATAGCCTCTTAAAATTTATTTTCGAATAGATTAAATACCTAATTTGCTTGAAATAATCTTACTTATAAGAGCGTATAAGATGAAAAAATCATTGATATTAACAGCCTTTTTAATTGCAATTGCTATGTTATTAGCTAATTGTGGAAGTAAACAATTGGAAGAAAAAAAAATTATCGCAAATACTAAAGCTAAAGATGATTCTGTTTCTAAAAGAAAAATTGATTCAATAAATACAGTTAAAAAAGAGAATCTAGTAGAAGCTAAATTTATCATCAATTCCTTAGGCGAAGACGAAACCTTAACACCGATAACCGATGTGTCAGTCGCATTTAGAGATAAAATAATCTACCTGTCTAAAATTCATGGTCCAGTAAGTGAATTAGAAAAAAGCAAATATGAAGAAAGAGATATACCTTCAAATGCCATCGCAGCATGTACATCTTGGTGGGCTGGATCAGGGACTTACTATTATATCATTCCATCAAAAAAAGGAGGAATTGTTATATACCAAGGCTGGCAAGATGAAGAGCAGACAGGCTATGGTTACCATTGGGAAAAATTCAAAACAATCTCCAAATAAATGAAAAAATACATCTTGCTATCGATACTTTTATTTCTTTCCAGCCTTACTAAGGCCCAAACCTTTTGGACAGAACAAACTAAATTAAAAGGATCAATCGGAAAGTATGATATTTTTATGACACTCGCCATTCCAGTTGGAGGTGCAACACCTTGCTTCACGATTGGAGAATATCATTACATGAGTACAAAAAAATCCATTGATTTATGCTCAGGGGATGATGGAAGAATTATAGAACGAGTTAATAATAAGAAAACAGGTTATTTCATACTAAACGATTGGAACAAAGATCTAGGCCAAACTGTTACGGGCATTTGGTCCTCTATGGATGGCCGAAAAAAATATCCCGTAAAATTAAAAGTTATTGGAAAAGATGAATAGTAAACACCAGCGTATTATGAATTACCTACTATTATTAATTTCTCTTTTTGGACTTAATGTCGACACAAAAGCATCTGATACCTTGCGAATCGCAGCGGTGGGTGATATTATGATGGGATCAGGATTCCCCACGAATTTACTCCCAGCAGATGACGCAAAAGGTAGCTTTAAGGCAGTTTTAGCTCCATTAAGAGGGGCTGACCTAACTTTTGGGAATCTAGAAGGAGTTTTATTAAATGAAGGAGATAGTAAAAAATGCAAAGGCGGTTCGTCCTGTTACGCCTTTCGAATGCCTGAACGCTATGTAAATCATTTAGTAGATGCAGGATTTGATGCGGTCAGCACTGCTAATAACCACTCAGGTGATTTTGATGATAAAGGTCGATTGCAAACAGCCGCTACATTAAAAGAAGCCGGCGTGCTTTTTGCGGGTTTCAAGACTCACCCATACACTTACTTTACAAAAGATGGCATTAAATATGGAATTTGTGCTTTTGCCCCAAACAATGGGACTGTTTCTTTCCATGATTGGGTATTTGCTAGAAAACTAATTTCTGAATTAAAGAAGCAAGTGGACATCGTTGTCGTTTCATTCCATGGAGGTGGAGAAGGAGCAAAATACCAACATATTACTCGGGCAAATGAATTCTTTATTGGAGAAAATAGAGGAAATCCATATGCTTTTGCGCGCATGGCTATCGACGCTGGCGCAGATGTCGTACTAGGAAGTGGTCCTCACGTAACTAGAGCAGTTGATTTGTATAAAAATAGATTCATCGCTTACAGCTTAGGCAATTTTTGTACCTATGGGCAATTCAACCTGAATGGGCCTAATGGGGTTGCGCCACTTTTGGAATTAAACATCAATAAAAAGGGTGAATTTATCTCTGCCAAAGTTACCTCCATCAAACAAGAAAAAAATAAACACATGTCTGTGGATCCTACAGGCAGAGCGTTTCAACTCATGAAAGAGCTAACTTATGCGGATATTCCAGAGGCGGAATTAGTGTTTTCGACGGGAGGAATGATTACGAGAAAATAAAAAAAGCCGCTCTAGAAAGCGGCTTTTTTATTAAGAAAACTAAAATTAACATCCACCACTCCACTCCACTTTCACTCCATCTTTTGTTTCAGAATACTTAACTTCAACTTCGTCAGGTCCTAAACAACCCCCCATATTTTTGCAAAGACGGTTGACTATTTTCTTTGCCTCTATAGTGGTTAATAAAGGGATAAAAAGTTCAAAAGACTGGTATTCATATCCAGAGGTTACTTTGTATTGAACCCCATTTTTGTAAACTGTTTTAGTCGTTGCCATTGCTTCCTCAGGGCTCTTAGTACCATCCTCATTGTTATTGATGGTATTACTTCTCAGCTCCTCAAATTGTTTAACCCAGTCTCCAACATCATTCATTTTTTTATTGGTAGAATTTAACAGAGCTTGTTTCTTCTCTTCCAAAAGTTGTTCAGGACTAGGTGCCGAAACTTGTACGGTATCTGCCACTTTTTGTAAGGTGTCTGAAAGTTTAGCGGTATCCGTTTTACTCTCCTTACCACAAGAAAAACAGGCGATTGCAATGATTGCGATTAGACCCGAGGTTTTAATAAGTTTTTTCATAGCTTTAGCAATAAATTTGAATTCCAATATAATTATACTATTTGGTTAATTAATTGCATTATTTATTAAACGGTAATAAAATACTATGAACAAACTACTACTCATTGCCCTCAGTATTTTCACCCTATCAGCCTGCACTAAAAGCTCAGAAACGGTGTCTAACTACTTCTCCTCTACTGACAGCATTGAAGCTGGCGGTGTAAAAATGATTCCAATTCAAACGTCTGCCGGAACGTTTAAGGTGTGGACAAAACGATTTGGCAATAATCCTAAAATCAAAATTCTCTTATTACATGGCGGTCCAGCGATGACGCATGAATATATGGAGTGCTTTGAGACTTTTTTCCAAAGAGAGGGCTTTGAATTCTACGAATACGACCAGCTAGGCTCCTATTATAGTGACCAACCGACCGATTCTACCTTATGGAAAACCGAGCGGTTCGTAGAAGAAGTGGAACAAGTCCGCAAGGCAATAGGTGCAAATTCCTCTAATTTTTACGTCGTCGGAAATTCGTGGGGAGGCATTTTAGGAATGGAATATGCACTGAAATACCAAAAGAATTTAAAAGGCCTTGTGGTTTCCAATATGGTGGCAAGCGCACCAGAATATGGAAAATACGCTGAAGAGGTTTTAGCAAAACAAATGGATTCTAAGGTATTAGCGGAAGTAAGGGCCATAGAAGCGAAAAAGGATTTCAATAATCCGCGCTACATGGAACTATTGATTCCTAATTTCTACCACGAACATATTTGTCGTCTAAAAGAATGGCCAGATGCATTAAATCGCACCTTTAAGCACGGAAACAGCTCCATTTATGTCCGAATGCAAGGACCAAGTGAATTTGGGATTAGCGGACTTTTGGAGAAATGGGACATCAAAAATCGTTTAAAAGAAATCTATGTTCCTACCCTCATGATAGGCGCAAAATATGATACGATGGACCCCAAGGCAATGGAAGAACAAAGTAAAATGGTTCAAAATGGATCCTACCTCTACTGCCCTAACGGCAGCCACCTGGCCATGTGGGATGACCAAAAAACCTACATGAATGGCGTTGTTTCGTTCATTAAGAAGGTCGATTCAAAATAGTATAATTTAAACCTGCTTACCTATGAAATTAATAGTCTTATTACTAGGCCTTTCCACCTTTGTGGCCGCACAAGATCCTCATCTAAAAGCTGCCGTAAAATTCCCCATAGGTGCTTCCGTTAATCCGCGAATGCTGATCGAAAATGAGGCTTACCGAAACATTGCTACAAACGAATGGAACAGTCTAACGGCAGAAAATCACATGAAAATGATGCTGATTCATCCAGCAGCGGACCGTTTCGATTTCTCTAAAGGTGATGAAATTCTGAACTTCGGTGCCGCGACAGGCAAAAGAATGCATGGACATACATTGGTTTGGCATAATCAGGTACCCCAATGGATGAAGGACTTTCAAGGGGATCAAAAAGCCTGGGAGTCATTACTTAAAACCCATATTCAAACGGTAGTGAGTCATTATAAGGGCAAAATCGCAGGATGGGATGTGGTGAATGAATCCTTCCTAGATGATGGCAGTTTGCGTCCTACACTTTGGTCAGAACATATTCCTGATTACATCGCAAAAAGTTTTCAATGGGCCCATGAGGCAGATCCTAAAGCCATTCTGTTTTATAACGACTATGGTCAGGATGGAAAACCAAAAAAAATGCAGGCCATACTTGACCTTGTAAAGGAGCTGAAGCGTCGCAATATACCCATTCATGGTTTAGGCTTACAAATGCATATCAATGTGGGTTCAAAACGAAATGAGCTGCAAGAGGTGCTGGATAAATCCGTCGAAACAGGCTTAAAAATCCACTTTTCAGAATTAGATATTGCAGTAAATCCGAAGAACAATCCTGACTTTACTTACGAAGAAAAAGTAGCCACAGCACAATCCGAGTTGTTTAATTTTGTCTTTAAATCTTACGCGAAGGTTCCAGCTGCGCAACAATATGGTATTACTTTTTGGAATATCTCTGATAAGGACTCCTGGTTACGCGGCTATTTCAAACGGCCCAAAGAATATCCACTTTTGTTTGACGATAATTATAATAAAAAACCGGCTTACACAAACCTTATAAACTCTTTACGTACGTTAAACTAAGCGGGACTTGTGCTTTTGAATTCGAATTTTCGTCTTCTAAATAATAGTATTTAATGGCTGATTTTCGCGCTTGCTTTAAGATCGCTTTAACGTTTATCTGGCCGGAACCTAGCGGCACAT
>JACCDW010860052.1_pt1 | contig 13515 bp, 11 predicted proteins | sample 7449781 | NCBI WGS metagenome assembly JACCDW01 (sample SAMN15323449, study PRJNA562643) | freshwater metagenome | isolation source: river surface water | place: USA:Blue River Watershed | collected 2017-08-18 | reverse complement strand
CTCGATGAAATGACGATCCATCGCTCGCGCACCATCGAGAAAGGCCGTAAAGCCGTCACGCCCGATGGAGATGGCAAGCGCAAGGCCGATGGCTGACCACACGGAATAGCGACCGCCCACCCAATCCCACATCGCAAAGCGCTGCGCGGGGTGCACACCAAAGGCATCCATGGCCGCCGCATTCACCGACACGGCGGCAAACTGCTCGCGGATATCGACTCCCGGACGATGTTGCAGCAGCCAAGCCTTGGCCCGCTCGGCGTTCGCCATGGTCTCCTGAGTGGTGAATGTTTTCGAGCAGATGATGAAGAGCGTGCGCTCGGGGTTCGCCTGCTCGAGCGCATCGTGCAGGGCGCAACCATCCACGTTCGAAACAAAATGCACACGCGGCGCGCCACGACTGAAATCTTTTAGTGCAGCCACTGCCATAGCTGGACCGAGATCTGATCCCCCGATGCCGATGTTGATGACCGTGTCGTAACGGCCGCTAGCGCGCACGGCCTCAGCAAACGCCAGCATGCGCTCTCGCTCGGCGAGCACAGCCCGCTCGACCGCACTGCCCCCGACGACATCGCCTGCGCGCTGTCGCAGCGCGGCGTGCAGTACCGCTCGACCCTCGGTGCGATTGATCGGCTCGCCAGTGAACATCGCGGAAATGCTGCTACGCAAATCGATCTGATCGAGCAGCGCCAGCAATTGGGCGTAAATAGTCTCGTCGATGCCCTGATGCGAGAGATCGAGCGCAACGCCTGCGGCTTGTCGGGTATAGCGTGCGCCGCGAGCGGAATCCTTCAAAAAATCGGCGCGCACATCGCGCCCCGCGCCGGCATCGGCAAGACGCTGCAGTTGCTGCCAAGCGGCGGTATCGGGTCCGATCATGCGTAAAAGGCGGCTATGCAATCGACCACGTACTGCAACTGCTCGCGCGTGAGTTCCGGGAATATGGGTAGTGCCAGAGTTTCCTGCGCTGCACGCTCGGATTCAGGGAAATCCCCCGCTCGGTAGCCGAGCGGCTCGAAGCACTGCTGCAGATGCAGCGGCACGGGGTAATAGATTTCACTGCCGACGCCATGCTTGCCAAGATGCGCACGCAGTGCGTCGCGATCCGGCGCGCGAATGATGAACTGATTGTAGATATGGCGCGCGCCTGGCAGCGCTGCGGGCAACGTGATGGTCGACTTCAAACCCGCCTTCTCGAATGCGCCAAAATAAAAACAGGCGTTTTCCTGTCGGGCACGGCTCCAGTCATCCAGATGCTTGAGTTTGATGACGAGCACGGCAGCCTGCAGCTCATCAATGCGGAAGTTGCCGCCCACGAGTTGGTGGTAATACTTTGGCTCCATACCATGCACACGAATCATCGCCAGCTTCGCTGCAAGCGCTTCGTCATTCGTGACGCACATGCCGGCATCCCCGAAGGCGCCGAGGTTCTTGGTTGGGAAGAAGCTAAGACAGCCGATGTCGCCAATACTGCAGGCGCGCCGCCCTGCACCATCCGCCGAGCCGATGGCCTGGGCGGCATCTTCAATGACGCGCAGACCAAACTCTTTCGCGAGCGCCATCAGCGGGTTCATGTCGACCATTTGCCCGTAGAGATGCACGGGCATGAGCACTTTCACGCGAGCACCCGTATCTCGGTGGATGACATCGGTGCCGCGGCGCTCGCACTCCTGCCGCAGCAGCGAGTCGACACCTGATGCGCTCAGGTTGTAGGTGCCCGGGTCAATGTCGACAAACAGCGCCCGCGCACCGACGCGCGCGATGGTGCCTGCGGTCGCGAAGAAGGTGTACGGCGTGGTGATGACGGCATCACCGGGGCCGACATCGAGCGCCATGAGGGCCGCGAGCAAGGCGTCGGTACCGGAGGACATGCCGATGCCGAACCGGCAACCGCTGTAGGCTGCGACTGCTGACTCAAGTTCTTTGACGGCGGGCCCGAGGATGAAAGCCTGCGAGTCGCACACCTTGATCAGGGCGGCGTCGATTTCGGCTTTGAGGGCACGATACTGGGGTTTCAGGTCGAGGAGAGGGACCTGCATGGCCGGTGTTGTCATCCGGCGATTATAGGGGGTTGGCGCTGCTCCTGAACCATTGAATGAACCGCTCGACCCCCTCTTCGATCGCCACTTTGGGACGGTATCCGATCGCGGTCTCGAGTTCGGTCACATCCGCCAAGGTCTCGAACACATCGCCCGGTTGAGCAGGCAGAAACTGCTTGACGGCGGTCACCCCGAGCGCCTTTTCGAGCAGCTCGATGAAATACATCAACTCCACTGTCGAGCTGTTGCCGATGTTGTAGACCCGAAACGGCGCGCGACTCGTCGCGGGATCCGCCGCGCAACTATCCCAACCCGGGTTCGCGGACGGTGGCTGCGCGAGCGCGCGCACCACGCCCTCGACGATATCGGTGACGAAGGTGAAGTCGCGGCGGTGCTTGCCGTGATTGAAAACCTCGATCGGCTCACCGCGACTCATGCGCGACGCAAAAATCATCGGCGACATATCCGGTCGCCCCCAAGGCCCATACACCGTGAAAAATCGCAGCGCCGTGACAGGCAAACCGAAGAGCTCGGCGTAGTTGTGCGCCATCAGCTCGCCCGCACGCTTGGTCGAGGCGTAGAGCGAGACAGGATGATCGACGCCGTGATGTTCGGAGAACGGCATCCGCGAGTTGAGTCCATACACCGAGCTCGTCGAGGCGAAGACGAGATGGCGGCAGCCCTGATGACGACACCCCTCGAGCACATTGATCGTGCCGCGAACGTTGCTATCGATGTAGGTGTGCGGATGAGTCAAAGAATACCGCACACCCGCCTGCGCACCGAGATGCACGACCCGGTCGAAGCGGTGCTTTGCAAAGAGCGCTGCCATCGCAGCATCGTCGGCGAGATCCTGCCGGACGAACTCAAAACCGCGATGCGTCTGCAAACGAGCGAGACGCGCCTCTTTCAGGCGCAAGTCATAGTAGGTATTAAGATTGTCGAGCCCGACCACCGTCTCACCCTCGGCGAGCAGGCGTTCGGCCACGTGCATGCCGATGAAACCCGCAGCCCCGGTGACGAGAACGCTCATGTCTTAAGCCCGAAACAACACGCGACCACCACTTGCCTTGGCGATCCGTTCGAGCATGGCATCATGATCCGCAAGTTCGCTCGTCTCGGCACGAACCACGGAGAGCACGGCACCCGTCGGTCGCTTGAAACGGGCGGTTTTGCCGGCCGCCGCAGCCCCACTCGCACGGGCACTCTCGCGCAACTCGAGCGCACTCTGCCCGCCAGTCATCGCGAGATAGACATCCGCCAAGATGCGCGCATCGAGTAGCGCACCGTGCAAATCACGCTTGGAGTTATCGACGCCATAGCGCTTACAGAGCGCATCGAGGCTGTTGCGCTGCCCAGGATGCATCTCGCGCGCGAGCAGCAGGGTGTCGAGCACGGTGCATCGACGCTCGAGCGGCTGCGCCTCTGCATCCAACCGGCGTAGCTCAGCGTTCAGGAAGCCAAGATCGAAGCTCGCGTTGTGGATGATGAGCTCGGCGCCGTCGATGAACTCGAGCAACTCACTCGCGATCTCAGCAAAGCGCGGCTCACTCTCGAGTTGTGCACGGCGAATGCCGTGCACGGCCGCGGCACCCTCGTCAATGTCGCGTTCAGGGTTGATGTAGCGATGGAAATGCCGGCCGGTCGGGCGGCGACTGACGAGCTCGACACAACCCACTTCGATGATGCGATGACCGTCGTTGACGTCGAGGCCAGTGGTTTCGGTATCGAGAATGATCTGTCGCATAGCAGGCAAGTTTAGCAGTGTGGGTCAGCCAAGCAGCGCGTCGATTGCCGCGTTAGCCAGCTGATCGACCCGCTCGTTACCCGGAACGCCCGAGTGGCCTTTCACCCAACGCCACTCGATATCGTGACCTTGGGCGAGCGCGTCGAGCTGCTCCCAGAGATCTCGGTTCTTGACGGGCTTCTTGTCGGCGGTTTTCCAGTTGCGCGCCTTCCAATTACCTATCCATTCGGTGATGCCCTTGCGCACGTATTCAGAATCGGTGTGGATACGGATGCTGCTCGAGCGCTTGAGCGCCTCAAGCGCGCGGATCACCGCCGTGAGTTCCATGCGGTTGTTGGTGGTCTCGGCCTCGGCGCCCGAGAGCTCGCGGAAGTGCGCACCGAGCTCGAGTGTGGCCGCCCAGCCCCCGGGGCCTGGGTTACCGCGGCAGGCACCGTCGGTATAGATCTCAACTCGGGTCACGGTTCACCGTGGGCTCGGTCAGTCCGCCGAGAACGCGCGATCGGCGCGGCTCACGTAGTCGCGGACGCAGCGGCGTGAGGGAGTGCAGTCGTTTGCGAGCCTTCAAAAGATAAGCACCCGCTGGGCCAAGCGAAAACCAGCCACGCCGCAATTGATGCTCGACGCTCGCGGGTTCCCCCCAAGGCAAGCCGTAGAGGTAGTGTCGCGACTCCAGAAGGTCATAACCTAAGAGGCGCATCCAGTCGCGCAGTTGTCGCTCCGGCAACACACGTCGCAAGCCGGGCGGAAAGCCACGCCGACTCGCTCTGGCGCGTAAACCCCACAGACTCATCGGCGAAAAACCTACGACGATGAGCTTGCCTTCGCCCGCGAGCACGCGATCGACTTCGCGCAAGAGCGCGTAAGGGTCGCTCTCGAACTCGAGCGTGTGCGCGAGCAACACGACATCGATGCTATCGCTCGCGATCGGCAGTTGACTCAAGCGACCCACCACATCAAGACCGGCTGTGGCGCGCAAATCGAGCACCGTCTGCGAGCGAGTTCGCGTGTTGGCAAGCAGGCCGCGCGGCTCTCCCCACACGCCCAACTGCAACGTCTCCCAACCGAAACCATCTTCGAGCGCATCAGCGATGACACGCGCCTCGGCGCCCAGCAAGGCTTGCCCTCGCGCACTCTCCAACCAATGCTGCAATCGCGACTCGATCATGGTGGAAACCATAGCAATTTTTGCCCCATACCGGTTAAATACGCGGCCAAATGCAGTCCCACATCAGTAAGTTTGCGCTGCTTGCGCTAACACTCGGAGCGCTCGCCGGTTGCGCGACGCTCGAATCCTCCGACATCGGTATCAACACCGCGCGACGCAATGCACCCGATGCAGCGGTTCGTTCACCACCGCCTGGCCCCTCATTTGAAACAACGCGCGCCGAGCGCGCGCCGCCGCCCGGGTCGTCGGTGATCATTCCGGCTGTCGTTGCCGATAACGTGCAAAGCGATTTGATGGATCGTATGCGCGCGGGGTTTGTGATCCCCGAGCAGAACCGCGATGCGATCGACGTTCAACTCGCGTGGTTCCAGCGCAACCCCGAGTATCTCGATCGCGTGTTCGGTCGGGCCGCACTCTACATGCACCACATCGTGAGCGAAGTGGAGCGTCGCGGCATGCCGATGGAGATCGCCTTACTACCAGTGATCGAGAGCGCCTTCGAGCCCTATGCGTATTCCAAAGCGCGCGCCTCGGGGCTCTGGCAGTTCATCCCAGGCACGGGCAATCGCTTCGGCCTGCCACAGAACTGGTGGTATGACGGTCGGCGCGATGTGATCGAAGCCACGCGCGCCGCGCTCGATTATCTACAGTTCATGCACGATGAGTTCGAGGGCGACTGGTTGCTCGCCGTGGCAGGCTACAACTGCGGTGAAAACTGCGTGGCACGTGCGATCGCACGCAACAAGCGTGAAGGCAAGCCGACGAGCTTCTGGGATCTGCGCCTGCCTAACGAAACGCGCGCCTACGTCCCGAAGCTCTTAGCAATGAAGCGACTCGTCGCCGACCCGGCGGCACTCAATCTCGAGTTCAGCCCGATTCCGAACGAGCCTTATTTCACCCGCATCGAGGTTGGCAGACAGATTGATCTGAAACTCGCTGCGGATCTCGCTGGCATCACCCACGACGAACTGTTCGAACTCAATCCGGCGTTCCATCGCTGGGCCACGCCGCCACAGGGCCCGCACGCTCTATTGCTACCGCTCGACTCCGCCGAACTCTTCCGACAGAACCTGGCCCAGCTGACCCCTGATGAATTGATGCGAGTGAATCATCACGTCGTCAAAGACGGTGAGACCCTCGCTGAGATCGCTTCGCGCTTTGGCACGAGCGTCATGACGCTGCGCATGCTCAATGGCCTTGAGGGCAACTCGGTTCAGGCAGGCACCGACTTGCGAGTGCCTTCGGCGAGCACGCAATTGCCTGAAAAAGTTTTGCGCGCAGCAGCCCGCGTTGATGGGCCGCAGACGACCCCGAACCGCCGCGGCCGCCCCGAGGTACACGTGGTACGTCGCGGCGAGTCGATCTGGACGATCGCGCGTCGCAACAACATGAGCCCACAAGCGCTCATGCGCCTCAACGGCAAAACGATGCGTGACAAGCTCATGCCGGGTGAGCGATTGATTCTGGCTCGTAATGCAGCAGAGTCCCGCTCGCACGGAGCGAGCGCCGAAGGGCGGCGCGTGACACATCGCGTTCGCAGCGGCGACACGTTGTTTTCGATCGCCCGTCGTTACGGCGTCACCATCAGTCAACTGACCGCATGGAACGGCATTTCGGCCAAGACCACGCTGAAGGTTGGACAACGTCTCACTATTCGCACGCGACGGAGATAACACCATGGGCTTCATGAGCGGCAAACGTGCCTTGATCGTCGGTGTCGCCACCGAGCGATCGATCGCTTGGGGTATCGCCGAAGCGTTCCATCGCGAAGGCGCCGAACTCGCTTTCACCTATGCCAACGACAAACTGCGCGAACGGGTCGAGCCGCTAGCGGCCTCGATCGGTTCCAACATCGTGCTGCCGCTCGATGTCACTTCCGATGAGCAGATCGATGCCGCCTTTGCAGGCTTGAAAGAACGCTGGGGCCACTTCGACATCCTCGTACATGCGGTCGCGTTTGCCCCGCGTGAGGCGCTCGCCGGCGGCTTTACGACATCGACCACTCGCGAAGCGTTTGCGATTGCACATGACGTGTCGAGCTACAGCCTCACGGCGCTGGCTCGTGCCTCAGCGCCGCTGATGCAGGGTCGCGCGGGCTCAATCTTGACGCTCTCGTATCTAGGCGCCGTCCGAGCCATTCCGAGTTACAACGTCATGGGGCTTGCCAAAGCCAGTCTTGAGGCCAATGTGCGTTTTCTGGCGGCGGATCTGGGTCCACAGGGCATTCGCGTCAATGGCATCTCGGCAGGCCCAATCAAGACGCTGGCGGCAGCCGGCATCGGTGGCTTTCGAAAGATGCTCTCGAAGGTGGCGGAAGTCGCGCCATTGCGACGCAACGTCACGCAAGAAGATGTCGGTAACGCCGCCGCCTTCCTATGCTCGGATCTCGCAGCCGGTGTGACGGGTGAGATTTTGTATGTCGACGGCGGTTTCAGCACCGTCGGCATGAGTTTCCCGGAAGCCGAAGGCTAAAGCTCGTCGATTACTGGAACGCCTGCGGGTTGCGTTTGACGGTCGCCGTTCGACGCAGCTCCTCGACATAGGCCGAGAGAGTCGCCTGCCCCTGACGATTGATCAGTTGCTGCGCTCGCAAGCGACGGACGATCTCTTCGGTCACCGGTGCCGCCGACTTCACGGCTGTGATCTGCACAACATAGGCATCGCCCGTGCCAGCCGCAGCCGACCCGATGGAGACAACCCCTTCGCGCGGTCGCGGTAAGCTAAAAGCCGTCTCACGCAATGGTGCCTCGACTGAAGGGTCGCGACGATCAATGTAGCGCGCAGCTTCGGCCTTCAGCCCGCGTGCCGCCAACGCCTTATCCAACGACTCTCCACCCTTAACGGCCGCGACGATCTCGTCAGCTGTGGTACGTACGGCGCGACCAGCGGCCTCACGCGTCGCCTGCTCAACGACCTGCGCACGAACCGACTCCAGCGCTGGGATGCTGGGTTTGCGGTGTTCGATCACGCGGAAGATCACGAAACGATCATCACCGATTGCAATCGGACCACCGATGCGACGCTGATTCACCGAGGCATCCGCGAACACCGCTTCGATCAGCGCAGGCTCGGCGCCGAGCGCCGCTGCGCCAGCAGCACGGGTGAAGCTGTCGATTTCCGCCGCGCGAAGTTTTTCTTCGGTGACGAGCGCGTCAAACTCCGCCTTGCCGGCCTCAAGGCGACTCTGGATACGATCTAGCTTGTCGCCAAAAAGATCCGTCGCCTGATTCGTACGCCACTGTTCGGCGAGCTCGCCTCGCACTTCATCGAACGATTTACTGCGTGCGGCCTGGATCGTCTCGAGGCGAATCACGTGATAGCCGAACTCCGTTTTCACCGGGCCGCGCAACTCACCGTCTTTCTTCATGGCAAATAGCGCATCCGCAAAGGGTTTCACGAATGCGTTGCGGTCGGACAGTCCAAGATCACCGCCCATTTGGGCAGAGCCCGTGTCCTTTGAGCGCTCGCGAGCCAGCACGGCGAAGTCGGCACCACCCTGAAGACGGGTGAGAATTTCTTTGGCCTCTGCCTCGGTCTCAACCAGGATGTGACGCGCACGACGACGCTCGGTGTCTTGGTAACGATCCTGATTTTCGGCGTAGAGCGACCGAAGATCGGCATCGGACGGGGTCAGCGTGGCAGCCACTTCAGCGAGGGTCGCCTCGGCGTACTGCAATTTCACCGACTCTGGCGTTTCGAAGCGGCGCGAATTCGCGGTGTACCACTCGTTGATCGCGGCTTCATCGAGCTTGGTGCGGGCAAGTAAGGGCGCGAGCGCGATTCGCGTATAACGCAGCTCGCGCTGTTCGTCCTCGAGCGCCAATCGACGACCCACCTCAACCGGCGTGACGAACTCGCCGATACCGAGGGCACGCTGCAGCTCTTCGTTCTGCAATCCCTTGCGCAGATCTTCGCGATATTGATCGACCGTCACACCGACCTGAGCCAGACGCGCAAGCGCAAGCGTCTCGCTGTACTTGCCATCGACTTGAAACGCCGTCTCGTTGACGATCGCCTGCTGCACACGACCGGCGCCGACACGATAACCCGCCTCGATACCGCGACTCGTGATCAAGCGATTGACGACCAAGCGCTCTAGCACGGCATCCTGTAGGGCTACTCGCTGGTCATCCGGGATGTCGCCACCGAATTGCTGTGCCCAGCGCGACTGCTCGTTCTGCCAAGCATCGTTGGTTTCCTGCAGCTCGATGCGCTCTCCATTCACCTTGGCCGCGTAGGTCTGCGGGCCGAAGAAGTCGAGACTGACCGCACCGGTCGCGCCCCAGATGGCGAAAACCACCACGAGCGGGATGAGGATCAACCAAGCGACGATCTTGCCGCCTTTGAGGGAATCGCCAAGTTTCTGCAGCATGGATAGCCAGACCTGAAAGTCGAAAACCGCGAAGTATACCGTGGCGTGTTGGCCCCGCGGGCCCTATCATCTGCGCCTGCATGAGCACCCCGACCGGCCAGCTGATTGACGGCAAAGCCATCGCCCGCGAGGTTCGGGCGGAGGTCCGTACGGCCATCGAGACGCTCGTGACGGCGGGTCACCGTCGTCCGGGTCTCGCCGTCATTATGGTGGGCGATAACCCCGCCTCGGCCGTTTACGTTCGCAACAAGCGCGCCTCCTGCGAGGAGTGCGGCATTTTGTCACGGGCCATCGACCTACCCCACTCCACGAGCGAAATTGAACTACTCGCCCGGATCGACCAGCTGAACGCGGACGACACCGTCGATGGAATCTTGGTCCAGCTACCCCTGCCGGAACATATCCGCCAGACCGAGGTCGTCGAGCGCATCGACCCGCGCAAGGACGTCGATGGCTTTCACCCCTACAACATCGGCCGCCTAGCCGAGCGCAATCCGCTGATCAGACCTTGCACACCCTATGGCGTGATTCGCATGCTCGAGCACATCGGGGTGTCGGTCAAAGGTCAGCACTGCGTGATCGTCGGCGCATCCAACATAGTCGGACGGCCGATGTCACTCGAACTGTTGCTGATGGGAGCGACAACAACAGTCACTCATCGATTCACCGAAGATTTGGCAGCGCACGTGCGAGAGGCTGACATCCTCATTGCAGCCGCTGGCAAACCGGGTCTCGTCAAAGGCGAGTGGATCAAACCCGGTGCCGTCGTCGTTGATGTTGGTATCAACCGTCTCGATGATGGCCGCCTGTGTGGCGATGTGGAGTTTGAGACGGCCGCTCAACGCGCAGCGTGGATCACACCCGTGCCGGGCGGGGTCGGGCCGATGACGGTCGCGATGTTGATGAAGAACACGCTCGAAGCGTCACTGCGGCGGCAACGCGGCGGTTGAGACGGCGGGCGAGTTCGAGACGAGCGACGAGGTTGCCACGGGCGGCACGGTGGTCGCCAACGATATGGTTTGCGGCGTCAGCGTGCTGAGCAAGGTGCCGCCTTCGAACGGCGCCTGATCCTGTACCGCATCCTTGTGGTTCACGGATATGCGAACTTCGGTCTCCGCTGAATCGCCCCCAGCGGAACCCAAGCCGCCGAGTAGCCCGCCTTGTGCGATCACCGGTCGAGAATCGGCGATCTCAATCGCACCTACGCGCCCGTCTTTCTCAATCACGAGAATAATGGTGCTTGATACCGTTGTGGCTTTCAGAGTCCAACCAGCGCCCACCACGCCTTCGGCAAAGAATCGCATCAGCTGACCGGGTGTTTGCGGGGCTGTGAGTTCGAGCCGACCGGCCCAATTGCTGCCAGAGCCTGTGATGACCGTGCCCGTGCGTTTCACCGATGAGTTGTCAGGCAAGGGCAAATCGTTAGCGAGAAAGCGGACGATGATCTTCGTATCTTCAGGAAGATAGGAAGCCACTTCGGCGGTGGTGCTGCAACCAGCGAGCAGCGAGAGCGTCAGAGCGGAGACGCAAAGCACGGCATTACGCGACATGGCGCGCAAAGTAGCATGGGCACTTACTAGTTCATCCGCTTTCGATCCGAAGCGGATGCGACTCGACGGGTTCGCTTCGCGCTTAAGCGCGACGCCAGACTGTCACGCCACCCGGTTTGTCCTCGAGCACGATGCCAGCCGCAGCAAGCTCATCACGGATATCATCCGAGCGCTTGAAGTTCCTGGCCTTGCGAGCCTCGTGACGCTCGTTGATCGCGGCTTCAATACGAGCGTCATTCCAATTGGATGATTGATCTGCGTTCGACTTTGACGCTTTGAACCACGTGTCGGCGGGTAGCTGCAGAACACCGAGCACGGCGCCCATTGCGCGCATCTCCTCGGCTGCTTTGATTGCTACGGCCTGATCTTTGGCGTCACGCGCACGGTTGACCTCGCCGGCCAACCCTTGCAGCACGGCGAGTGCCTCGGGCGTGTTGAAGTCGTCATCCATCGCAGCATGAAATTGCTGCCATGCTTTCGAAGTCTCACGCGTCGCGGATTCGGCTTCGGGTGCAACCGACGCTTCGAGCACCGGCGATACCGGCAGATCACGTAGCGCGGTATAGAGACGCCCGAGTGCCGCATCGGCTTGCTCGATCTGCGCGAGCGAGTAGTTGATCGGCCCGCGATACTGACTACCGAGAAGGAAGTAACGCAGCACTTCCGGATGCCGCACGTAACCCGAACCCAATACGTCACGAATGGTGAAAAAGTTGCCGAGCGACTTCGACATCTTCTCATCGTCGACATTCACGAAACCGTTGTGCATCCAAAGGTGCGCAAAGTGCGCCCCGGTTGCAGCGCAAGACTGCGCGATCTCGTTCTCGTGGTGCGGGAACTTCAGATCCATACCACCCGCGTGGATATCGAACTCGTCACCCAAAATCTCAGCGGACATCACCGAGCATTCGATGTGCCAGCCTGGTCGACCCGGACCCCAGGGTGATTCCCAGGAGGGTTCACTAGGTTTGGCGCGCTTCCACAGCACGAAGTCGAGCGGATCGCGCTTAGCGTCTTCGACCTCGATACGTGCGCCGGCACGAAGATCGGCGAGACGTTTTCCGGAGAGCTTGCCGTAAGGCTCGAAGCTCGCAACGGCATACATCACATCGCCATTGCTCGCGAGATACGCATGACCCTTGGCGATCAGACGCTCCGCAAGCTCGATCATGCCTTGCACATATTGCGTAGCACGCGGCTCATGATCGGGACGCAAGATGTTCAGTCGGTCGTAGTCCTCATGCATCGCAGCGATGAAGCGCGCGGTAAAAACATCGATCGGCTCACCCAACTCGGCGGCGCGACGAATGATCTTGTCGTCGATGTCTGTGATGTTGCGAACGAAGATGACTCGATAGCCCCGATGCATCAAATAGCGACGCACGACATCGAAGGCCACCTTCGATCGGGCATGGCCGATATGGCAGTAGTCATAAACCGTATCGCCGCACAGGTACATGCGGATCTCGCCCGGCTTGATCGGGCGCAGCGTCTCTTTCTGACCCGTTAGGGAATTGTGGATCCGAATCATGTCGCCGAGCTCCAGCGAGCGAGGCGCGAGCGAACTCGCTCCGGCGTCAACAGCGCGAGCAGCGGCGCAAGCTCAGGCCCATGCCCCTGTCCGGTCAAGGCGTAGCGCAGTGGCTTGAAGAGCTCCGGTCCTTTCTTACCCGTGAGGTCTTTCACACGTTGAGACAGCGCCTTCCAGTCGTTGCCCGCCTCTCCGGCAGCCGTCGCCGCTGCCTCGAAGAATGCATTGCCGGCCGCGGTGATGATCGAGCGTCCTTCCGCATCGAGTTCGATCTCGTCACCGAAGATGGCTTGCACCCACGGCGTCACATCTACCGGCAGGATCAGATTGGCCTGTACGACGTGCACGAAAGCCCGCCATGCATCGTCTGCGACCTGCGCGGGCTTGTGAGCGGCGAGCCAAACACAGGCCTCATCCAACGTGAGCTGATGCACCGCATCACGCTGCCATACCTCGAGCTGCACCGGGTCGAAACGCGCCGGGGAGCGAACAAGATGCGTCGGATCGAAGCCTCGCGCGAGCTCATCGAGACTCTGCAGGCCGTGCAACTCGGTTGAGTGCCCGAGACGAAAGAGATGATTGACGAGCGCGAGCGGGAGATACCCCTCCTGCTTCAATCTCTTCAGCGACTTGGCACCATGGCGCTTCGAGAGCGGCGAGCCATCGGCGCTCGTGATCAATGAAATGTGGCCATACGCCGGTGCGGGTAAATCTAAAGCCTCGGCGATCATGAGCTGGCGCGGCGTATTCGAGAGATGATCTTCACCTCGCAGAACCACCGTCACGCCACTTAAGGCATCATCGACGATGTTCGAGAAGAAAAACGCCGCCGAACCATCGGCGCGTTGCACGATGAAGTCACCGATGTCTGCGCACTCGAAGCGCTGCTCACCGTGCACAAGATCAATAAATTCGACGCGCCCGCTATCAGGCACCTTGAAGCGCAAGGTGGGTTTGCGACCCTCGGCGAGTTTCGCGGCGCGCTGAGTTTCATCGAGATGCCGGCAGGTACCCGCGTAGCGAGGTGGCTTGCCCGAGGCGAGCTGCGTCTTACGACTGATCTCAATTTCGAGCGGCGTGCAGTAGCAAGGATAGACCCGCCCGACTG
>JACCDW010525809.1_pt1 | contig 13515 bp, 12 predicted proteins | sample 7449781 | NCBI WGS metagenome assembly JACCDW01 (sample SAMN15323449, study PRJNA562643) | freshwater metagenome | isolation source: river surface water | place: USA:Blue River Watershed | collected 2017-08-18 | reverse complement strand
GTTCGATAAAGCCCTCCGGCCCTTGAGTTTTTTTGACTTTTCAGGCCAAGGAAAAATTGTCGAGAATCTAAAAATATTTGTTGGCGCTGCTAAAGCTCGTGAAGAAGCTTTAGATCATGTCCTGCTACATGGCCCTCCTGGCTTAGGCAAGACCACGCTTTCGCACATTATTGCGAATGAATTGGGGTCAACGTTGAAAATTTCTTCTGGTCCGGTTTTGGATAAACCCTCTGATTTAGCAGGATTGTTGACGAATCTACAACCTTTTGATGTGTTGTTTATTGATGAAATACACCGGTTAAATCCAATCGTGGAAGAATACCTGTATTCAGCCATGGAAGATTATAAAATTGATATTATGCTGGACTCAGGTCCTAATGCCCGTAGTATCCAAATTAGTTTGAATCCATTTACATTGATTGGAGCTACCACGCGAGCAGGTTTACTAACCTCTCCTTTACGTGCCAGATTCGGTATTAATGCCCGTTTGGAATATTACGATGCCAAATTACTCACCACCATTGTGAAGCGTTCCGCACAAATTCTCAAAATGCCGATCGAGGAATCTGGGGCATATGAGATTGCGCGGCGGAGCAGAGGAACACCTCGTATCGCTAATAATTTATTGCGCAGAACACGTGACTTTGCCCAAGTGAAAGGGAATGGGGAAATCGATGTGCGTATCGCACAAATTGCCTTGGATGCATTGGATGTGGATCAAAATGGGTTGGATGAAATGGATAATCGGATTTTAATGACGATCATCGAAAAGTTCAAGGGTGGGCCTGTTGGCCTAACGACCATTGCCACTGCTTGTGGCGAGGAGGCGGAAACTATTGAAGAAGTATATGAGCCATTTTTAATTCAAGAGGGATTTTTAAAGCGGACGTCTCGTGGACGTGAAGCAACCGAAAAGGCGTACCACCATGTGGGAATTGCTCCCAAAGCCCAAACCGGCACGTTATTTTAATCGTATGCGTTTAATTCTATTTCTTTTGCTGACGGTACATTTTTGCTTGGGTCAAAAAGCCCAGTCATTTGATGTGGTCATTTATGGGTCAAATATCGGGGCTCAGTTGGCTGCACACGCCGCAAAAATAGCAGGCAAAAAAACACTATTGATTGTACCTCAATCGGTGGATGAACTACCTAGTTCAAGTCAAGTAGCCAGACATGAAGTCAAGGGTTTAGCTTGGGATTTTTATCGAAAACTTGGTAAGGAGGTAGGTCAGTTTGATGTGTTTGAGGCAGCGCAAGGAGTTAAAAAACAAGTTATTGACGCGTATCAAAAGCAGTCAGAATACCTGGTTTGGGAAAGAATGCAATTGCAAGAGGTTCAACAAAATGAGGCTCAATTGCTCCAATTGAGCGTTTCTGATGAAAAAGGAATTCGTTTGGTTAAAGCGAAACAGTTTATTGATTGCAGTTTGAAGGCCGAATTGCTCACCAAAGCGGGTTATCAAGTAGGTTATCTAGTCGAGGATGATGGTATGGGTGGTTCGACCAAACACCTGCAAAAGCCTTCCATCAAATGGTCTAACGTGCAGGCGCCCATATTTATGCTGAACAAAGTTCTTGAGTCAGAGGCTATTTTAGCAAGCCAAACGGCCGTTATCCGTATGCTCGATGCCATGCAGAAAGGAATAGCAGTGGCTCAAGTGAAGGATGAGGATGTGCAACGATATTATAGTTTTAATCCGCTGATGGATGGATCTCGTCCAGATTTGTTGATAGATGATTCCAATAAATCGATGGTTGAGGTTATTGGTCCCTGGAAGAAAGTTGCCGATAAAGTCAATGGATATGGTGAGGGATATTTGTCTACATTTTCGAATGACGATTTGGGAGCTCGGGTTAGGTTTAATTCAAGAACACCTTTAAAAGGTATTTACCAAGCGTATTATTTTTTACCCAAATCTCTGGGAAATACTACGGTACAGTTGGAAGTTTATGTAGGCCGTACTAAATTTCCAGTCGCCTTGAAGTTAACTGAGGATATGAAATCAGGTTGGGTGCCACTCGGGACCTATACGTTTTCGGACCCTGTTACGGCAGACGTACTAGTCTACACGAAAAATGCCAAAGGACTTATCACAGCTGATGCAGTGCTTTGGGTTCATCAAAAATAGAAATTATGAAGACACGAATTTTTTCACTCCTTTTAGTTGGCGCAAGCCTGCATGCCATGGCTCAATTGACCTATCCGAAAACACGTAAAGTAGATCATGTTGATCAATATCATGGGGTTTCCGTGGCCGACCCGTACCGTTGGCTTGAAGATGATAACAGCGCAGATACGAAGGCGTGGGTCAAAGCTCAGAATGAAGTAAGTTTTGGCTATTTGGAAAAATTGCCATTGCGTGAAACTTTTAAAAAACGTATTGAGGTATTGAGTAATTACGAAAAGCTCTCAGCACCTACGCGTCGGGGTGAATGGTTCTATTTTTACAAAAATTCAGGTCTGCAAAACCAGTCGGTACTCTACCGTCAAAAAGGCCTAAATGGTAACGCTGAGGAGGTTTTAGACCCCAACAAATTATCTTCAGATGCAACTACCCGACTAACTGTTTTTAATTTAAATAAAGATGGTCGGTATGCGTGCATCGGTTTAAGTAAAGGCGGTAGTGACTGGCAGACGTACACAGTGCGCGACATGGAAACGGGTAAAGACTTAGCCGATGAAATTCAGTGGGTAAAAGTAAGTGGGGTAGCTTGGAAGGGAAATGGCTTTTATTATTCACGTTATCCGGCACCTGCACCGGGGAAAGAGTTAAGTACGAAGAATGAAAACCACCAAGTTTGGTTTCATACGGTGGGGACTTCGCAAGCACAAGATCGCTTGGTTTATGAGGATAAACGCAATGGACAACGCTTCCATACAGTCAGCACCTCCGATGATGAGAAATTCGCTTACCTAACCATTAGTGATCGAGGCAAAGGTTTAGATGGAAATGCGCTTTGGTTTATTCGCACCGATGTTGCCGGGGATGTATTCCGTCCGATCGTTGCCGAACCTTCACAATTTCATTACTCAGTGGTAGACAATGACGGAGATCGGTTGATCTTGCAGACAAACGACGGTGCGCCCAATCAGAAATTAGTCGAAGTAAATTTAGCCAAGCCTGAAAAGTCGAATTGGAAACCACTAATCCCAGAGCGACCTGAACCGTTGCAATATGCATCTACGGCCGGAAATCGGTTGTATTTGACCTATTCCAAAGACGTAACTTCACGTACGCTGATTTACAATTATAATGGTGTGGCCCTGGGATCCGTTCGTTTGCCGGGTCTTGGTAATGTGAGCGGTTTTCAAGGTGAGAAGGAAGATACATTTGTGTTCTTTACCTATTCATCCTTTAACTTTCCACCGACGGTTTATAAATACGAGATCGCGCAAAATACAAGCAAGGTATTCCAAAAGCCAAAATTAGCCTTCAAGCCTGAGGACTTTCAAGTCCTTCAGAAGTTCTACACAAGTAAAGACGGAACGCGTGTTCCGATGTTTATTGTGAGTAAAAAAGGGATGGTGCTTAACGGTAAAAACCCTACGATCTTACACGGATATGGAGGGTTTAACATCAGCTCTACACCAACTTTCACGGCTAGTCTAATGGCTTGGTTAGAGAAAGGTGGCGTATATGTACTGGCCAATCTTCGTGGCGGAAGTGAGTACGGCGAAAAATGGCATGAGGCAGGCATGAAGCTCAAAAAGCAAAATGTATTTGACGATTTCATATATGCAGCCAAGTATTTGATTCGTCAGAAGTATACTTCAGCAGCTTATTTAGCTGCTTCTGGCCGGTCGAACGGTGGTTTATTGGTGGGTGCAGCCATCAACCAGCATCCTGAATTATTCGGGGTTGCCTTACCTGGTGTAGGCGTTATGGATATGTTGCGTTTCCAGAAATTCACGATTGGTTGGAACTGGATTGCAGATTATGGTTCAAGTGATAATGCCGAAGAATTCAAGGTTTTATACAGCTATTCTCCTCTACACAATATTGAAGCAAAGGCTTACCCGGCGACTTTAATTACGACCGCAGATCATGATGATCGGGTAGTACCTGCGCATTCATTTAAGTATGCGGCGACGTTGCAGGAAAAAAATACAGGAAAAAAACCAACGATCATTCGGATTGATACGAATAGTGGTCATGGCTCAAGTAATACTGCCAAGCTAATCGAATTAACCGCGGATATGTATGCCTTCGCATGGGCGAACATGGGCAAATAATAAACCCCGAGCAGAAGCTCAGGGTTTTGACTTAGACGGATTTAATGTAATGCCCCAGGCCAGCGGCCTGGGGTTTTTAACTAATCAACCTTAACTCTTCGAACAGCTCCATCGGCACCTTGGCTTACTCGGATGAAGTAAACACCCGCTCCAGCTTTCTTAATGTCTATTTGACCTAGGTAATCTCCTTGGAAATCTTTGATTTGCTCATTCGCTAATTCTTTGCCATTCACATCGGTCACTGAGATGCTTACGTTTCCTTTTTCAGGTGCGTTAAAATCTACACTGATTTTACCATTGAAAGGTTTGTTCGGAACTGCATGTAAACCATGAATAGTTTTCGATCCATTCGCTAACATCTTTTTGCGCATTTTTGAAAGTTTCATGATTCGCTTTCCCGGGCCATCCAGTTGAATGTTAAATTTTTCATCCATGCCCTCTGGGCCGCCTTCACCACGGAAGATCATTATATCTCCTTCTTTTCCATGTAAACCCGGTGCCATGGGAGCTCCTGGTGCGTGAGGAGCCATTCCCGGTCCACCACGGCGAATAATCACTCGCTTATCTGGGCCACCTTCCATGTTTTCAATGATGATGTTTTCAGGTTTGTCGGATGTGCGATGGTGACTCTTGTTTACATCCACGCGAACGATTTTTTTCTTTCCACCAGAAGCAGAAATATTAATGTCCAAAGAATCACTTAATTTTTTGATTTCTGCATCAGCTTGATCTAAGTCATTGAATTTTTTCTCGATGATGCGCTCTTTGCCATTTTCGTTGATAACGATTTTAACCATGGCTTCTTTTTTTTCTTGTGCAAAAGCGGCAGTTGACATACATGCGGCGATTGCAGTGATGAATAGGTATTTCATGTTGATTTGGTTTTTGATCCGGTGCAAACTTACAAAATGCTTTTTATTGTTGATTGTTAAGAAGTGTTAAGGCCACTTTTTTGCTCGGTGCATTTTGATAAATTTGTGCTTTCTAATTTTGTCATTTATGACCCAGTCAAAAATCAGGTGGATTATCGGCTTCATGACCCTCGCTTTAGTGGGTTTGATTGCTTTTCAAGCCTATTGGCTCGGGTTTATGCTCGAAACTAAAAAAGAGCAATTCGCTGCCGATGTTCAAGATGGCTTGGCCCAGGTAGTTCGTAAATTAGAGAAACAAGAACTAGTGATGCTCGCGCAACGGCATCAAACGTTTGTAAGCCAACAGCAAAAGTTAAAGGAACTGTCAGCTAAATTAGCCGCTAAACCTACACCTGCATCCAAACCCAAGCAGGAAGCTTTAACGGAAGATGTTCATCCTGAAGTCGCTTTTATTGGTCCAGAGGGAAACATGCGAAGCCCTCGGGGAACGATTCAAAATGAAGTCCGATCCGATATCATGTATGTCCGAAAATCATTTCTGTTGCCGAACGGTCAAATTGCTGAAATAACCGAAGAATATCGTGTAGACGTAGATCCCGAATTAGAAATCCAAAGGCGTTTGCAAGAGGATCAGCAACTAACTGACCTATTCAATCCGCGACCTAGACAAAAGCTGAATGAAGGCCAAAAGCTCAAAAGAAAGTTAAAAGAAGTTCAGCGCCGCTTCAGAAAAAGAAATATGTCTGCCTCAGTGGATGCAAGGCCTTCTAAAAAACAGGATGTTCCCATAGATTCTTTTGCGAAAAAAGATGTAGACAAAGTGATACGCAAAACGGCCTTAGCCAAAGAAGTATTCGCTGATTATTTATTCAAAGAACGACCTATCACGGAGCGTGTCGAGCCACGTTTCATTGATAGCCTTGTACGTAAAGAATTGGCAGCGAAACAAATTAATTTAAGTTACGTTTTTGGGATCGGACCTGAGAATCCCAAGCCAGCCAATGATTGGATATTCACCTCCCATGCAAGTATCAAAAAGGAAAAATCCCAGTTTGTGGCTGCCTTATTCCCTAATGACCTCCATGCTTCAGGTCAATTTTTGCATGTCAATTTTGCGGATACAACTGGGTTTATTTGGCAAACGATGGGATTGAATTTAATGGGTTCAGGTGTTTTGCTACTTATCATGATCGGTTGTTTTTACATTGCGATGATGACCATTATCAAGCAAAAGAAATTGGCCGAAATCAAAAATGATTTCATCAATAACATGACGCATGAATTTAAGACCCCGATATCTACCATTTCGCTAGCAACTCAATTAATTCAAGAGGAACCGCAAGCAGCGAAAAGTGAGTCAATTTTGAGGTATCTAGGGATTATAAAAGATGAAAATATTCGCTTAGGCCAACAAGTCGAGCGGGTGCTTCAGACAGCACAAATGGAGCGCGAGGAGATTGTGCTGAAGAAAAAGTCAATCGATTTGCATGCCTTGATCCAGCAGGTGGCTGATATGAATGCGCCCCTACTTCAAACGCACCAGGGTACATTGGGTCTGAATTTGGAAGCAGTTGAGCATCAACTAGTTGCTGATGAAGTGCACCTCGCAAATGTGTTGAATAACTTATTGGACAATGCCATCAAGTATAGTCCAGAGGCTCCAACGATTGATATTCAAACGCGATCTGATGCACAAGGGTTACATATTCAGGTTAAAGACCAGGGAATGGGAATGCAAAAAGAGGTACTGTCGGCTGTTTTTGAGCCATTTTATCGCGTGCCTACCGGTAATGTCCACAATGTGAAGGGTTTCGGGTTGGGCTTAAGTTATGTGAAGAAAATTGTGGAGGCGCATGGAGGTAGCGTGCAAGTGAGCAGTAAGTTAGGTGTAGGAAGTACCTTTGAAATAACGATACCATATGGCACAAACAACTAACATTCTATTAGCAGAAGACGATCCTAACTTAGGATTGTTATTGGCTGAATTTCTGAAAAAGAAAGGGTATGCAGTTACGTGGGCACATAATGGCGATGAGGCATTGGATTGCTTTGTCAAAGGATCATTTGATTTATGTGTATTGGACGTGATGATGCCCAAGAAAGATGGTTTTTCCCTGGCAAAAGATATCCGTGCCACGCACCTCGATGTTCCCATTATTTTCTTAACCGCCAAAGCCATGGAGGAAGATACACTTCAGGGTTTTAAAGCTGGTGCGGATGATTATCTAACCAAACCATTTTCCATGGATGTCCTCGTGGCACGCATGGAAGCGGTCTTGCGCCGGACGAAAACAGATAAAGTAATTCCCAGTTTGGCAGATGAAATTTCCTTAGGGGAATTTAAGTATTGGCCACAAAAAATGAAATTAATCCGCGCAGGTGTAGAGCAAAAGTTTACGCCCAAAGAAAATGAGTTGATGAAATTGTTGTGCGAGAATTTAGGCCGACCGGTCAGTAGGTCGTATGCATTGAAATTAATCTGGGGCGATGATACCTACTTTAATGCACGCAGCATGGATGTGTACATGACTAAATTACGCAAAATGCTAAAAGAAGACCCTCGCGTACAATTAGTAAATTTGCACGGCGAGGGCTTTCGACTGAGTATTGAGGGAATTAGTTAATGTGCGTATAGCCAGTATATGGCACTAAAACGGCTGGTATTTTGATTCCCTCTGGTGTCTGATTATTTTCTAAAATAGCTGCCACGATGCGTGGTAACGCTAATGCTGATCCATTTAAGGTATGACATAAGATTGATTTACCATCAATTTTAGTCCGCAATTTTAGTCGGTTTGCTTGGTACGTTTCAAAGTTGGAAACTGAGCTTACTTCCAACCAGCGACTTTGCGCTGCTGACCACACTTCCATGTCATAGGTAAGGGCAGATGTAAAGCTCATATCGCCGCCACAAAGTCGCAATACTCGGTAAGGTAATTCAAGTTTTTGCAAGATGCTTTGAACGTGTAATGACATTTCCTCTAACGCAGCGTAGGAGTTTTCGGGCTTTTGGATTTGAACGATTTCGATTTTGTCGAATTGATGCAAGCGATTTAGGCCACGAACATGGGCACCCCAAGATCCCGCTTCACGGCGGAAACATGGTGTATGTCCTACATTTTTGATTGGTAAGTCCTTCTCATTGACAATGACATCGCGGTACAAATTCGTGATGGGCACCTCGGCCGTTGGGATTAAATACAATCCTTCTGCCTGTGTGATATACATTTGGCCTTCTTTGTCAGGCAATTGTCCAGTTCCAAAACCAGAATCTTCATTGATTAAGATGGGCGGTTGGATTTCATAATACCCAGCTTGTATCGCTTCATCCAAAAAGAAATTGATCAACGCACGTTGTAAACGAGCTCCTTTTCCTTTGTAAACGGGAAATCCTGCACCTGTAATTTTATTTCCTAGGTCAAAGTCGATAATGTCGTAATCTTTGATTAAATCCCAATGCGGCTTGGCAGCCGCATGCAGGGTGGGGATGGTCCCCCAGCTTAATACGACCTCATTGTCTTCAGCCACTTTTCCTTCTGGCACAGAGCTATGAGGCAGATTGGGTAGTGTAATTAACAAATCAGTTAATTCCTTTTCGGCTTCGCGCGCAGCCTCTTCCATACCTTTGATTTCGCCTTTCAAAGCTGCCGTTTCGGCGCGCTTTCCTTCGGCTAACTCTTTTTGTCCCGATTGCATGAGTGCGCCGATTTCCTTGGCGGCGGCATTGGATTTTTCGAGTGCTTGTTCGGCTTGTTGGAGTAAAGCTTTACGCTTATCATCCATGGCAATAAGTTGAGCCACGGTTTCGGCGGCATCTTTTACATGCTTTTTCGTTAATCCCGCAATCGTAAGTTCCGTGTTTGTCCGGATAAATGGAATCGTTAACATGGCGTTCGTTTAGAAAAGTCCTTCGTTCAATGCGTTTAAGGCATCATTTTTATGTTTGGCATCCACTAAAAGTGAGATATTATGCTCGGAAGCACCATATGAAATCATGCGGATAGGAATGTTTTTGATTGCATCCAACACCTTGATTGCAATGCCTTCTTTATCGGCCCAAAAATTACCCACAATACAAATAATTACCTGGTCCTTATCTGGATCCTCTAACTCGGCAAACTCGCGTAATTCACGCATGATCGCGTCGAGGTTTGCGGTTTGATCAATGGTCACGGAAACCGAAACTTCGGAGGTAGTGATCATGTCAACTGGCGTCTTGTATTTTTCGAAAATCTCGAAAACACGTTTCAAGAAACCGTAGGCATTTAACATCCGTGTAGAGTGAATGTAAATCGCGGTAATATTATCTTTGGCAGCTATGGCTTTGATTTCGATGTCTGTTGACTTTTCTGAAATCAATGTTCCAAATGCACTTGGCTCCATCGTATTTTTCAACCGAACAGGAACGCCTTTAATTTTCGCCGGGGTAATCGTACTTGGATGCAAGATTTTTGCCCCGAAGTACGCAAGTTCAGCTGCTTCAGCAAATGACAATTCACGAATAGGGAAAGTGTTTTTCACAATGCGTGGATCGTTGTTGTGCATACCATCGATATCCGTCCAGATTTGAATTTCATCTGCTTGGATCGCTCCGCCGATAAGTGAAGCGGTATAATCGGAACCTCCACGTTTTAAATTATCTACCTCCCCAGCAGGGTTACGGCAAATAAATCCTTGCGTTATGAATATTTGCTTGTCTTTTACAGGGGCAATGGTTGCGGCTAATTTGCGTTCAATGTCGGCCATGATCGGCTCATTGTCTGCATCGATCACCATGAAATCTAGCGCAGGCAATAAAGTTGAATTGACACCCTCTTCTTGTAAATAAGCTTCGAAAATTTGGGTGGATAACAATTCACCCAAAGCCACCATTTCTTTCTCTTGTTTCACCGTATACGGAACCGTTGCGATCAGGCTATCAATGAATGAAAACTCTTTTTCAATGATAGCTTGACCTTTGCCTAAGCCTGCTGGTGTCCGGTATAATTCGGTTAAAAATGTGTCGTAGTGAGCGCGTAATTCATTGGCTTTGGTTTTAGCCTCAGCTTGATTTTGCGCGATCAATGATTCTGAAATAGACAAAAGTGTATTTGTACTTCCTGAAAGAGCTGATAGTACCACAATTTTCGGTTTACCATCCGCTGTGATCAGTTGACGAATTGATTGCATTCTTTCTGGCTTCCCTACGGATGTCCCACCAAATTTCCAAACTTGCATCTTATAACTGTTTAATTTATTGCTAACATTTTTATCGCCGTAATGGCTGCCTCATCTCCCTTATTTCCATGTTTTCCTCCTGCGCGATCCATCGCTTGTTCTTGCGTATTTGGGGTTAAAACGCCAAAAATAACCGGTTTATTATATTTTAAACTCACCTGTGTAATGCCATCTGCAACGGCCTGACAAATGAAATCAAAGTGACGTGTCTCTCCTTGAATCACACACCCAAGACATATCACGGCATCGATATCTTCACGTTGGGCAAATTTCTGAGCACCTAGGCTTAGTTCAAAACTGCCGGGTACTTGCGCACTAATGATGTGATTTTCTTGAACGCCATGTTTAACCAAGGTGTCAAAGGCACCCGTGTACAGCGCGCCAGTCACTTCGGTGTTCCATTCCGATACGATGATGGCAAACCGCTTTTGGCTGACATCGGGGAGATTGGCCGTTGAAAAATCGCTTAAATTTTTTAATGCTGAAGACATGGGCTATGCTTAAAAAAAGAAAGGATAAAAGCGTAAGCTCTTATCCCTTCATGTCATTATCTAATGTATTTCTTATTCGGAGATAGAGCTTTCTAGGAGCGCTTTATACTTTTTAGCTGGAATCGACTCAGATGATTGTGGATATTTTTCCGTAATCTCTGTGTAGGTAGCTAATGCTTCTTTTGCTTGCTTATTTGCTTCGTATGCGTTAGCTAACTTTAACAAGTACATCGGCGAGAAAAATTTATTTGGCTTGTATTCAGCTGCTTTTTGATAATATTCAATAGCGTCAGCATACGATTTTTTCTCTGAGTAAGCATCGCCAACGAGTGAAAGTGCGCGTGCTTGAACCAATAAGTCACTACTATTGAAACTCTTTAATCTCTCAATCGCTTGATCGTATTTGCCTTGTTTGATCAAGGTAATACCCAAATATAAATCAGCCAAATTTTGCGCGTTACCGCCAAATTCATCAGATACCTTAGCAAGATCCTTGGCTGCTGCAGACAATGAATCTGACTCAAACGCGTAAACTGCTTTGTATAATTTCTTTTCTCCCTCAGTCGCTTGATTGTTTTGGTACCAAGTCATGCCGAAATAGCCAACAATCGCACCGATTGCTACAATGGCAGCTATGATAATAGAAGATTTATTATTTTCAAAAAAACCGGTCACCTTCGTTAACTCTTGTTGAAGAGCTTCTGGGCTTTCAATAATTTCAATCGATTCGTTTTTTTCTTTCTTTGCCATACGACTAATTAATTCTTTTTTAAGGACTGCAAAATTATAAAATCTCCGCCATTTATATCAATGTTAGTAGAATCTTTTGCTTTTTATTTTCCAAATTGTGAGTAAATGTGGCTAAATCATTTGTTTAGAAGTAAATAATCCATCCTATGGCATTCAACCGCCCAGATCAATTAAAGAAACTAGAGGCACCATTTGATCTATGTATCATTGGAGGTGGTGCCAGTGGTGCTGGGGTTGCCTTAGATGCGACATTGCGTGGATATCGTGTTTTGCTCATTGAAAAAGGAGATTTTGCGACTCAAACTTCATCCAAGTCCACCAAATTGGTTCACGGGGGTGTAAGATACCTTGAACAGGCCGTTAAGAAATTGGATTGGCAGCAGTTTAAAATGGTCTATAAGGCGTTACATGAGCGTAATATATTACTGCAAAACGCCCCATTTTTGGCGCACCCCTTAGCTTTATTGACTCCATGTTACACGTGGTTTGATCGCATGTATTACCGCATGGGTATGTGGGTGTATGATTTGATTGCAGGACGTACAAATTTAGAGCCAAGTCGGGGTTTAAGTCAGCGCCAAATGCGAGCTTTATGTCCGAGTTTAGAAATGCATCATGTACGTGGCGGTGTTTTATATTATGATGGGCAATTCAATGACGCACGGTATGCGCTTGCCATCTTACAAGCCGCAGAAGCCGCGGGTGCCTGCATATTGAATTACGCGACATTGAATTCATTTGTTCATTCTCCCAAGAGTTTAAAAATAAAAGAGGTTTGTTGGACTGATCTGCTCTCAGGTCAAACTTATCAAATCCCTGTTAAAGCAGTTATCAATGCGACGGGGCCATTTACGGATCATATACGGGCATTGGCTAATCCGAAATTAAAGCCTCGGATGAAAGTGAGTCGCGGTGCGCATATTGTTTTGTCTGCAGATTTTTGGCCGGGATCCACGGCATTGTTAATTCCCAAAACGGATGATGGCCGGGTAATTTTTGTTATTCCATGGCGCGAGTATGTATTGGTAGGTACCACCGATGACCCCGATTCGCTTTCCGAATCACCTGAGATTCTTTCGGATGAGATAGATTATTTGTTGGACTATTTTAATCGGTATGCGACGAAAAAAGCCACCAAAAAAGATGTGAATGCCACATTTGTTGGCCAAAGACCCTTACTGCAAGCTGCATTAGACAGTGCTTTATCGACCGATACCAAGTCTTTAGTTCGTGATCACGAGGTTGAAATCGATGGTCGAAGTAAGTTGGTGAGTATCATGGGCGGTAAATGGACAACCTACCGGGTCATGGCCGCTGACACACTAGATGAGCTGGAAAGAGAGGTTTTGCATAAGGCAGCCAGTCCTTGTCGCACGCAGGATTATACATTGGTGGGAGGATACGAAAATGAAAAGCCTCGGTTTTTAGCGGAGGCAGCTCATTTGCCGGCCGATGTTCAAACCCATTTATGGGCTACGTATGGTTCACAGGCATTTGCCTTATTATCGAGTGATTTAACACGAATTCACCCAGAATTGCCTTATGTGGCTGGGGAATTGGATTACCTAAAAGTACATGAAATGGCGACTTGCTGGGACGATGTACTTATGCGTCGCTGGGGAATCGGTTTACGCAATGAACGTTTGGCGGAGGAGATTAAGGCCAACAAAAAAGAGGCTTTCGCCTCTTAATTAATATTCGTCTTCATTGAAAAAGAAGTCATCCTTCGTTGGATAGTCTGGCCAAATTTCTTCAATGCTTTCGAAGGGTTGTCCATCGTCTTCTAATTCTTGTAAGTTTTCAACTACTTCCAAAGGTGATCCGGTGCGGATCGCGAAGTCAATTAATTCATCTTTAGAGGCTGGCCAAGGCGCATCTTCTAAATAGGAGGCAAGTTCTAGTGTCCAATACATATGATTTGTAATTTTAGTATTTCAAATTGATCTGTGTG
>JACCDW010768210.1_pt1 | contig 13517 bp, 17 predicted proteins | sample 7449781 | NCBI WGS metagenome assembly JACCDW01 (sample SAMN15323449, study PRJNA562643) | freshwater metagenome | isolation source: river surface water | place: USA:Blue River Watershed | collected 2017-08-18 | reverse complement strand
ATCTTTGTGCCGTTCTCCGTCTTTTTCTTGAATGAGCCACTGAAATTGGATTATTTGTGGGCTGGGTTATGCATGGTGGGGGCTGTGTATTTCATCTTTCGCACGTGAGCTGGGTTTACACTTCCGTGTCATTTAACTGTCACAAATAAGTCATCCACAGGAGATCCAAATGCTGTTTGGAAAGTTGCTGCCCACCGAGGGCAATTTTTTCGTCATGTTCAACCAGCACGCTGATCGCATCGTCGAAGCTGCGCATGCTTTTTCAAATTTGGTGGCCAATTACGGTGACGCCAATTTGCGTGACAAATACAACCAAGAGGTAGACAACGCTGAGCGTGCCGCTGATCGCATCACACACGAGTGCAATGTGGCGATTCACAAAACCTTCATCACCCCCATTGATCGCGAGCAAATTCACTCGCTCATCAACACCATGGACGATGTGGCCGACTTGATTCAAGACAGCGCTGAAACCATGGCTTTGTATGACGTGCGCGTCATGAATGAAGAGATCGTCCGTTTGACCGACCTGAGCTTGAAGTGTTGCGAGCGCTTGCGCGATGCGGTGTACATGTTGGAAAAAATCTCTGACCACAACACGGCAGAGGCGGCCCTCAAGACGTGTGAAGAAATCGACAAGCTCGAGTCAGATGCCGATCGCGTGATGCGCGGCGCGATGAGCAAGTTGTTCCGCGAAGAGCCTGATGTGCGTGAAGTGATCAAACTCAAAGCCATTTACCAATTGTTGGAAACCATCACGGACAAGTGTGAAGACGTGGCCAACTTGATCGAGGGCATCGTCCTCGAAAACTCTTAATCACGAGCGCCGTATGGAAACCGTACAAACCGCCTTTTGGGTGGTCGCTTTGTTGGTAGTGTTGGCCCTGATGTTCGATTTCATGAACGGCTTTCACGATGCTGCCAATTCAATTGCGACTGTGGTGTCAACGGGGGTGTTAAAGCCCGGTCAGGCCGTGTTGTTTGCTGCCTTCTTTAACTTCGTCGCCATTTTTATTTTCCATTTGAGCGTTGCTGCCACTGTGGGCAAAGGGATCGTGCAGCCCGGCATCGTGGACACCCATGTGGTGTTTGGGGCGCTGGTGGGAGCGATCACTTGGAACGTCATCACTTGGTACTACGGCATCCCCAGTAGTTCGTCGCATGCGTTGATTGGTGGTATTTCGGGCGCTGTGATTGCCAAAGCAGGCACGGGCGCCTTGATTTCTGCTGGCATCTTGAAGACCGTGGCGTTTATTTTTGTGTCGCCTTTGTTGGGCTTCACACTTGGCTCGTTGATGATGGTGGCGGTGGCTTGGATTTTCCGCAGCTTCCGTCCTTCACGCGTGGACAAGTGGTTCCGTCGCTTGCAGCTGGTGTCTGCGGGCGCTTACAGCTTGGGCCACGGCGGTAACGATGCGCAAAAAACCATAGGCATCATTTGGATGTTGCTGCTGGCCACAGGCTATGCCTCGGCCGAAGACAAGTCACCACCCAGCTGGACCATCGTGAGTTGTTACATGGCGATTGGCTTGGGCACCATGTTTGGTGGCTGGCGCATTGTGAAGACCATGGGTCAAAAGATCACCAAGCTCAAGCCGGTGGGTGGTTTTTGCGCGGAAACAGGCGGTGCCATGACGCTGTTCTTGGCGACAGGCCTGGGTATCCCCGTTTCAACGACGCACACCATCACGGGTGCCATCGTGGGCGTGGGCTCTACGCAACGCGCCAGTGCCGTGCGTTGGGGTGTAGCTGGCGGCATTGTGTGGGCTTGGATTTTGACGATTCCCGCCAGTGCCTTTGTGGCTGGCGTGGCGTATTGGATCAGCCTGCAGATTTTTTAATTATTCCGACAGCTCTTTGGCCGCTTCGATTTGGTATTCGAAGTAGCGCTGAAAGCTGAACACGATGCTCGACATCAGCACCGTGGTGCCAATCAACAAGGCAAGTGCAATCGCACCGATGGTCAACCAATTGGTTTGACCAGCCGGTGCGTCTTTGTTTTCGGTGCTGTTGAAACGTGTGTTCCAAGCTTCCGGCGTCATCAGGCCATACACAATGGCGTTCAAGGCGCAGGCCGCAAAGGTGAAACCTGCGATGGGGATGAGCCACCAACTGGCGACATCGTCTAAACCGTATTGCTGGACCCGCTCGACCCCGTAAAAGCCCAGGGCCGTTGGAATGGGCAACAACCAGCCCAGTGTGTCCCAGAGGCCAAACAGGTAAAAGCGGTGAAGGCCAAAAGGGCCGCCCAAGAAGGCCAACCAGGCTGCGATGGTTTTATTTTTCATAGCCTGAGTGTAGAGCGCTATAATGGAAGGCTTTTCAGCGTGTCGCAGGCCGGGTGGCTTAGCGCGTGTCTCAAACGTTGAAAAAAATTCCACCCGAAGGATTCATCATGGTCGTCATCCGACTTTCACGCGGCGGTTCTAAAGCCCGTCCGTTTTTTAACATTGTTGTTGCCGACAAGCGCGATCGTCGCGACGGCCGTTTCATCGAGCGCATTGGTTTTTACAACCCAATCGCCAAAGGTCAAGCTGAAAGCTTGCGCGTTGCGCATGACCGTTTGAACCACTGGACCAGCGTGGGCGCTCAATGCTCTCCTACTGTGATCCGTTTGGTCAAGCAAGCTGCTGCTAAGGTTGCTGCTTAATTGAACAAAGGCAATGCAATGATGCTGAACCTTGAGTCCGCGGAACTTCCTGCGGATGCCATCGAGGTTGGGCGCATTGCTGATGCTTGGGGCATCAAAGGCTGGTTCAAGGTCTTGCCCCACAGCGCTTCTCCGGAAGCGCTTTTTTCTTCCAAGCGTTGGTTTTTGCAACCCTCGGAAAGAGGTGCCAAAACATTTGCTGGCACCGTGCTTCTGAAAATTAAAGAAGCCAAAGATCATTCTGATTCTGTGGTGGCCACCTCGGCCGAAGTGCCAGATCGCAACACCGCAGAGCTGCTCAAAGGCGCACGCATTTTTGTCTCGCGTGCCAGTTTTCCCACCCCCGAAGCAGACGAGTACTACTGGGTCGACCTGATTGGCCTTAATGTGGTCAACCGCGAAGGCTTAGCGCTAGGCGCTGTGCGCGAGTTGCTACACACTGGCCCACAAACCGTGTTAGTGCTTGCTTATGAGGAAGAGGGTAAAGCCAAAGAGCGCATGATCCCCTTTGTATCGGCCTACATCGACACCGTCGACTTGGCAGGTCGTTGCATCACTGCCGATTGGCAACCCGATTACTAAATCGACCAGTCCAAGGCCATAGCCATGCGCTTTGACATCATTACCCTGTTTCCTGAACTGTTTGAGTCGTTTTTAAGAATCGGCATCACACGTCGCGCCTACGAGGCCGGACTGGTGGATGTGCGCTTGTGGAACCCTCGTGATTACGCCGAAGGCAACTATCGGCGTGTCGACGACCGCCCCTTTGGTGGTGGCCCTGGCATGGTGATGATGGCCGAGCCCCTGTCTGCCTGTTTGGCTGCCATTCGCGCCGATCGTGCCCAAGGCCGTGATCTGGCACCGTTGGTGTTGTTCTCGCCCATTGGCGAGACGCTGCGCCACGCAGCCGTGCAACGCTGGTCCGACAGCCAAGGCGCTGTGTTGTTGTGTGGCCGCTATGAAGGCGTGGACCAACGCTTCATCGACACCCATGTGGATGCCCAAATTAGCGTGGGTGACTTTGTGCTGTCCGGCGGTGAGATTGCCGCCATGACCCTGCTGGATGCCGTGGCCCGCTTGCAGCCTGGCGTACTCAGCGACGAAGGCAGCCATCAGCTGGACAGCTTTAACCCTGCTTTGGATGGTTTGTTGGACTGCCAGCATTACACCCGTCCCGAGCAATGGGAAGGGCAGGGTGTGCCTGCCGTGCTGGTGTCTGGTCATCACATCAACATCGAGCGCTGGCGCCGTGACCAACGTTTGTTGCTCACTGCGCGCCTGCGCCCAGAGCTGATTGATGCAGCACGCGCCGAGGCCAAGCTCACAGCCCAAGATGAGGCTGTTTTGAAGGCTCAAAACTCGCTATAATGGTGGGCTTTTCGATCCTCTGGTCGGCCGCTTCGCGCCTTTGTTGCAAGAAGCCTTTTGTGTAGCGCGACCAAGATCCTTTAGAGGAAAACATGAACCTGATCCAAACTCTCGAGGCAGAAGAAATTGCTCGCCTCGCCAAAGTTATCCCCGAATTCGCACCTGGCGACACAGTCATTGTGAGCGTCAACGTGGTTGAAGGTACACGCAAGCGTGTGCAGGCCTACGAAGGTGTGGTGATCGCCAAGCGTAACCGTGGCCTCAACAGCGGCTTCACAGTTCGCAAAATGTCCAGCGGTGAAGGCGTGGAGCGTACGTTCCAAACTTACAGCCCATTGATCGCGAGCATCGAAGTCAAGCGTCGCGGTGATGTGCGTCGTGCCAAGTTGTATTACTTGCGCGACCGTAGCGGTAAGTCTGCTCGTATCAAAGAAAAATTGGTCAGCAAGTCGGCCGCAGCGCTCAAAGCCGCAGCAGCCGCTAAATAAGCAGGTCTTACCTTGCTTAGAAGCCACCCCAAGTGAAAGCTTGCGGTGGCTTTTTCTATGTCCCAACTCCCAGCCTTTGATCCCCAACAAGTGCCCGTGTTCCAAGTGGATGCGCACTTGCAAGCCGTGCCTGCGCAGCATCTCACTGCTGAGGCTTTGCAAGCCCGTTTTGCCAACCCGCCCGTGTGGCAGCCCGAATTGGTGCGCGAGCGCAAGTTCATGGACCGCGCACCCGCCCAAGCCGCAGTGTTGCTGGGGCTGGTGATGCGTGACGAACCTACGGTGTTGCTGACCCAGCGACCTGCGCACATGTCTACGCATGCAGGGCAAATCGCCTTTGCAGGCGGCAAGTGTGATGAGGGCGATGCTGATGTGGCTGCCACCGCTTTGCGTGAGGCGCAGGAAGAGGTCGGGCTAGAACCGCACCATGTGCAGGTGCTGGGCACTTTGCCTGAATACGTGACAGGCTCAGCTTTTTATGTAACGCCTGTGGTGGCTTTGATTTCGCCAACCATGACGCTGCAACTCAACACCTACGAGGTGTCAGATGCGTTTGAAGTGCCTTTGGCTTATTTGATGAACCCCGCCAACCACCGCTGGCATCGCTACGAGTTTGAGGGGGTCACCCGCGAGTGGCTGTCCATGCCTTACCAAGACGGTGAGCAACTGCGCTTTGTATGGGGCGCGACCGCTGGCATGCTGCGCAACTTTTACCGTTTCTTGCGGGCTTGAGGCGCTTAAATTGCGTGTACCTACCGCTATCATCCGACTATGAGTTTTCTATCCCTGCTCCTCGCGTTGTTGATTGAACAAGCCCGTCCTTTGGTACGCGGCAATTGGGTGCACGGCACAGTGCGCTCGTGGGCCAATTGGATCAGCCAGACCTTAGATGCAGGCCACCCCCGTTTGGCGTGGACCACTTGGTCATTGGCTGTGGGCTTGCCTGCCGTCATCGCCACGGTGGTGCATTGGTTTTTGATCGGCGTGTTTGGCTGGCCTGTAGCCATGATTTGGAGCGTGGCGGTGTTGTATGTCACCTTGGGTTTTCGTCAGTTCAGCCACCATTTCACCGACATTCGTGATGCCTTGGATGTGGGCGATGAGCGCTTAGCGCGTGAGTTGCTAGCTGAGTGGCAACATGTCGAAGTTGACAACTTGCCACGCAGCGAGTTGCTGCGTCATGTGATTGAGCATTCGGTGCTCTCGGCACACCACCATGTGTTTGGTGTGCTCACTTGGTTCTCTGTGCTCGCTGCCTTGGGTTTTGGCCCCGCAGGTGCTGTGATTTACCGCATGAGCGAGATGGTGTCGCATGCTTGGCAAGCGAAGCCTAAAGCCACCAAAGGTTGGGTCAGTGACACATTGCAAAGCGCGGCTTGCGAAGCATGGCGTCGTGTGGATTGGTTGCCAGCCCGCTTGACGGCTACGGCCTTTGCCGTGGTGGGTAACTTTGAAGAAGCCATCGACTGCTGGCGCAACCATGCACAACGTTTCCCTGATGACAATGACGGCGTAGTACTAGCCGCCACAGCGGGGGCGTTGAATGTGCGTTTGGGCGGTGAAGCTTTGCGTGCAGATGATGCCAGCGAAGTCCACGATCAAGACAGTGAAAGTACGCCAGGCCGCACACCTGAGATGGCGCATTTGTCTAGCGTGGTGGGTTTGGTTTGGCGCAGCGTCGTGTTGTGGATGGTGTTGCTGGCCTTGCTTACTTTGGCCCGCTTACTGGGCTAAACCCCAAGGATCAGCGCAACATTGAATCGTGCGCTGATGAACCCTTCGCAGGCTAGTAATTCACAGGCTGCGTGAGCTCGGCAAACAACATGCCGTACAGCTTGTAGCGCGAGGGGCTTATGGCCCCAGCAGTTGCTGCGTCTTGCACGCCGCACGAAGGCTCGTGCAAATGCGTGCAGTTGTAAAACTTGCAATTGGTCACATGCGGTTTGAAGTCGGGCATGTAGGCCGCCAACTGCATGGCATCGATGTGATGCACGCCAAACTCTTGAAAGCCGGGTGAGTCAATCAAACCCGTTTTGCGCTCAGCATCCACCCAGTGCCACGTGGTCGATGTAGTGGTGTGCTTGCCTGAATTGAGCGCTTGCGAAATCTCTGCGGTGGCCACATTGGCGTTGGGCACCAGTGAGTTGATGAGCGTGCTTTTGCCTGTGCCTGATGGGCCAAGTACCAGTGTGGTTTTGTGCTTCAAGCGTTCGGGCAAATCACCCAAATCACCCGATTTGAATGCGCCTTGCAACACGGTGTAACCCATCTTCACATAAGGCTCTAAGCGGGCGAGGGCGCGTGCATGCAGCTCGGTCAAATCACGTTTGTTGAGCACGATGAGGGGCGTGATGTGCTCGGCCTCGGCTGCTATGAGCGCGCGCGTGAGCTGCATTTCAGAGAACTCTGGCTCTGCCGCCAACAGAATCAACACTTGGTCTAGGTTGGCCGCAAACGATTTAGTTCGAATCTCGTCTTGTCTGTAAAACAAGTTGTGGCGCGGCTCTACTTTCTCAATCGTGCCTTCGTCGGTGCTGGCCAACCATTGCACACGATCGCCCACGACCACTTGGCTTTTCTTGCCACGTGGGTGGCAAATGCGGCGCTCACCATCGGGTGTTTCCACCACGCAATGTCGTCCGTGGCTGGCTACCACTAAGCCGGTTTCCTTCATGCGGCCATGCGCGCCAAGCGCTGAGAAGCGGGCGGGTGCGAGTAGTAAAACGCCACATACCAAGGGTCAGGCGTGAGGGTGGAGGCATTGTCTTGGTAGAGCTTGAGCAGCGCGTTGGCCAGCGCTTTGCCATCGCTGTTGGCCACCGCATACGCATCAGCTTCAAACTCAAACTTGCGTGAGCGACGTGCAGACAAAGGCGACACAAAGAAGGTGAACAAAGGCAGCACCAGCATGAACAGCAACAAGGCCAATGCGCTGTTGTTGCCATTCAGGTTTGGCATCACGCCCAAGCCTGTGTAAAACCAAATTTGCTGGGACACCCAGCCCAGCAAGGCGAGACCTGCGAGGCTGGTGGCAAAGCTGGTAGCCATCATTTTCAAAATGTGGCGGTGTTTGAAGTGGCCGAGTTCGTGAGCCAGCACAGCTTCCATTTCGTCACCATTCAATTTAGCCAGCAGCGTGTCAAAAAACACCACGCGTTTAGCCGCACCAAAGCCTGTGAAAAACGCATTCGAGTGGGCGGAGCGACGGCTGCCGTCCATCACAAAAAAACCTTTGGCGGTAAAGCCCGAGCGGGTCATCAAGGCTGTGACGCGCTCTTTGAGTGTGGCGTCTTCCAGTGGTGTGAACTTGTTGAACAAAGGCATGATGACGTTGGGTGCAATCCACATCACAAACAGTTGGTACACCACCAAGGCTGCCCAGGTGTAGAGCCACCACAGCGTGCCACCCGCTTGCATGAGCCACAACACCAGCCAAAGAATGGGCAAGCCCAGCACCATGCCCACCAACAAGCCTTTGAGCATGTCGCTCACCCACAGTTTGGGCGTGGTGTTGTTAAAGCCAAACCGCTGCTCAATGCCAAAAGTTTGATAGAGCGACAAAGGCAGTCCAATCAAACCGCCAATCAGGCTAAAGCTCACCACCAGCATGATTTGCTGGCCCATGCCTTCGCCCATCCAATCGAGTGTGACTTGGTTGAGCAAGTCCAAACCACCGAGCAATGTCCACGCCATTAAGGTGATGGCGTCTAGCCCTAAATCCATCACACCCACGCGCGCCTTGGCCAGGGTGTAGTCCGCTGCTTTTTGGTGAGCCTCTAGGCTGATGGTGTGTGCGAAAGCCGCAGGCACTTGAGCACGGTGTTGCGCCACGTGACGCACTTGACGGCCGCTGAGCCAGAGTTTGATAAGCAGGTTGGCCACCAGCAGAACTGCCAGTGTCAAGGTCATCGCGAGAGAGGGATTCATCATGGGGGAGGAGTTTAGATGAAGCTGCCCGTGTGTGATGGGCGACAATCTAGCCCATGTCTGAAGTTGCAACCACTCCTGTTACCCCCGTCGTTCCCAAACTCGCCAAGTCAGACCTGAACTTGGTTTGGCTCGATTGCGAAATGTCTGGCCTTGACCCCGAGCGCGAGCGCTTGCTTGAAATCGCGGTCATCGTGACCAGCCCCGATTTGTCGGTGCGCATTGAAGGCCCAGTGTTTGTGATTCACCAAAGCGACGAGTTGCTGAGCAAGATGGACGCATGGAACAAAGGCACACACGGCAAGAGCGGGCTGATTGACAAAGTCAAAGCCTCCACCGTGACCGAAGAACAAGCGCAAGAGCAACTCATTGCCTTCATGAAGCCCTATATATCCAAAGGCGTGTCGCCCATGTGTGGCAATACCATTGGTCAAGATCGCCGCTTCTTGAACAAATACATGCCCAAGCTCGAAGGTTGGTTTCACTACCGCAACGTGGATGTGAGCACGCTCAAAGAGCTGTCTCGCCGCTGGAAGCCAGAGGTGTTGAATGCCTTTAAAAAGGCCCAGAAACATACGGCGCTGGCCGATGTGCACGAGTCGATTGACGAGATGATTCACTACCGTGAACACTTTTTGAAACTTTAATTAGGTAAAAACCCGAATCCGTGCCATAATTGCGGTCTTCGCTACAAAGCCGTAGCGAATTTGTACATCTCCCTTCATTCACCGGGCTCGCCAAATGAGCCCCAAGCACTGAATAAACCCCTAGCGGGTCAGAGCAGGTTCCGTTTGATGGTTGATGTTTTTTAACCTAGAACGGAGCAGCCGCACAACTTGCGGCGCTCACGTGCGAGAAAAAATCATGACTGACACTTTAAATGTGACAGGCGAATTTGCGCCTGCCGAAACTATTTCTATTCCCGCTCAAGAAGCGGTTTCTACTGAGGGCGTTCACACACCTGAAGTTGCTCACGCTGAAGCCGAAGCACCTAAAGTCGATGCGCCTAACGGCTTCGTCGAATTGGGTTTGGCTCCTGAGTTGGTGCAAGCCGTGGGCGATTTGGGCTACACCCAACCCACCACTGTTCAACTCAAAACCATTCCTTTGGCTTTGCCAAACGATAACGCTGATGCCAAAGCAGGCTTCATCGACTTGATGGTGTCTAGCCAAACTGGTAGCGGCAAAACAGCTGCGTTCTTGTTGCCCGTGTTGCACACCCTGATTCAACAACAAGCCCAAGCCGAAGCTGCTGACAAAGCAGCTTGGGACAAGCTCGTGGCTGACGCTGCGGCCAATGGCGAAGAGCCACCTAAGCGCGCCAAGCGCAAAGACCCCACGAATACACGTAACTTCAAAGCCCCAACACCAGGCGCCTTGATCGTTTGCCCAACCCGCGAATTGGCTCAACAGGTGGCGCACGACGCTATCGACTTGGTCAAGCATTGCCGTGGTTTGCGCGTAGCCAACGTGGTGGGCGGTATGCCTTACCAGTTGCAAATCGCCAAGTTGCAAAACGCTGACTTGGTTGTGGCCACACCCGGCCGTTTGCTCGACCTGCAACGCTCCATGCAAATCAAGTTGGACAAAGTCCAATTCTTGGTGGTGGACGAAGCCGACCGTATGTTGGACCTCGGTTTCTCGGACGACTTGGCTGAAATCAACCAGCTCACCATCGACCGCAAGCAAACCATGATGTTCAGCGCTACGTTTGCGCCGCGCATTCAACAGTTGGCCACACGCGTCATGCGTCAACCCCAACGCGTGCAAATTGACTCACCTCAAGAAAAGCACAACAACATTCGCCAAGTGCTGCATTGGGCAGACAACGCGCAACACAAGCGCCGTTTGTTGGACCACCTCTTGCGCGATACCACCATCAACCAAGCCATCATCTTTGCTAGCACCCAAATCGAGTGTGACGGCTTGGCCAATGACTTGCAACAAGAAGGCTTCTCTGCTGTGGCATTGCACGGCGCGTTGAGCCAAGGCTTGCGTAACCGCCGCTTGATGGCTTTGCGCCAAGGTCAAGTGCAGTTCTTGGTCGCCACTGACGTGGCTGCTCGCGGCATTGACGTGCCCACCATCACGCACGTGTTCAACTTCGGCTTGCCTATGAAGTCCGAGGATTACACCCACCGCATTGGCCGTACCGGTCGTGCGGGCCGTGATGGCCTGGCTATTACTTTGGCTGAGTTCCGCGACAAGCGCAAAATTTATGACATCGAAGCCTACACACGCCAGCAATTTACGGCGGAAGTGATTCCAGGCATGGAGCCTACACAACGCGTTGAACAACGCGGCGGTGCTGGCCGTGACTACGACCGCAAAGGCGGCGGCAAGTTTGGCGGCGGCGGCAACCGTGGCGGCTTCGGCGGCGGCAACAAGTTTGGTGGCGGCGGTGGACGCTTTGAAGGCAACGGCCAAGGCCGCTTCGAGCCGCGTTCGGAAGGTCGTTTTGAGGGCCGTTCTGACAACGCACCTCGTGGCAATAGCTTCGAGCCACGTCAAGGCGCACCACGCGGCAACTTCGGTGACAACCGTGGTTTCAATGAAAACCGTGGCTTCGGCGGCGACAGCCGTGGCGCTCCTCGTGGCAACTTTGGCGAAGGCGCACCACGTGGTAACTTCGGTGCTCCACGTAGCTTCGAAGATCGCGCACCACGCAGCTTTGATGACCGTGCCCCAGCACGCGGCCCACGCGCCCCGTTTGAAGCAGGTCGCACACCGTTTGACAAGCCAGCAGGCCGTCCAGCCGGCGGTAAGTCGTTTGGTGGCGGTTTTGACGCTAAAAAACGCGCACCTAAGCCACGCACACCTCGTTAATTAGTTTCCGCTTCAGGGCGGGCTAAAACGCATTCAGCCACCGCGTTGCACCTTGTGTGCAACTCCGGTGGCTGAATTGTTTCTGGGCCTCGTTTGAAGCGTTGCGCTTTGAATTAAGCCTTGAGCTTTTGCGTCACAAAGTCCAAACGGTCTTGACCCCAGAACATATCGCCGTCAATGACATAGCTCGGTGCGCCAAACACTTGGGCATCGATGGCACTTTGGGTGTAGCTGTCATAGCGGGCTTGCACTTCTGGCGTGTTGGAAAGTGCCAAGCAAGCCGCATCCAGCTGGTGTTCGTTCAGTAGGGCAGCCAAGGTCGCTGTATTTGCAATGTCACGTTCCTCATGCCACACAGCAGCCAGAACGGCTCCTGTGATGGCCAAAGCCGCATCCGGACCGTGGTGCATGTCCACCGCAATGATGAGCTTGGCTGATGGGTCGCCCGCCACTGGGAAAAATTTGGGGTGCAGGTTGAGTGGCAAGTTCAGGGCTTGGCTAAAGCGTGTCAGCTCCACCAGTCGATACGCTTGACGCTGCGGCGCACGCTTGCCCAAAGGCAAACCACCTGAGATGGGAAACACCTTGCCCAAATCGATGGGCAGCACACGCACCGTAGCACCTGCCGCTTTGGCAATTTGCACCAAACGTTGGTGGCCCAAATAAGTCCAAGGGCTTTGTGGGGCCAAGTAGTAATCGACGGTTTTTGACATGGATGTCTCCTTTTGAAATTTTTAAATAAACACGATAGACAGCATGGCCGCATCGTCAATGAGGTTGATGACGGCGTAAGTGCTAAGTCGATACAGCACTGAGAGCACCAACTCGCTCAGTTCAAGCGTGGGCTGTTCTGCAAAAGCTTCGGTCATGCTCAGTAGTGGGGTGGCAACTCGTCGCGCAAACTGGTGAACCCGCCTGTGCCGCCGTCCGGCGTTTGCTGGCGCAATTGGCTCACTTCACGAATGAGCGCATCGATCTGCTGCTGTTGCTGAAAGATGGTTTGGTTGAGTTGCTCCACCAAGTCTTCGGTGAAGCTGGCCTTGATTTCTAGGTCCATCAAGCGTTTGTCAGTGTCGGTATGTGGCATGTGTGCTGCGTGTTATTCGCTGGTTTGATTGATTTCAGCCAGCTGGGTTCGCAGCCGTTCTAGTTCTTGCTTGTAGCTTTCGGCGTCACCAAAGTCCACAAACCCGGTGTAGTAAGGGTGTGCTGCCATGATTTTTCGGGCATGTTTGATAGGGCACCAATACTGCTCGGTGCGCGCCACCACTTCGCGGCCATAGGCCATCAGGCCGTTGCCATACGAGCAGTACGCACAGTTGATTTTTTCAATCAGGTTGAGATAGGCCAGATGCGCGCGGTCATACACAAAGTAGTCGCTGCGTTTGACACGGGCAATGCCATAGGCCCGAAAACAAATGTGCTGGTAGACCGTGATGAAAAGGTCTAGCAGCAGCATGGGAAGCAGCACCGAGTAAATCACGGGGGCCGTCAACACACTCAGCAGGTTGGCTGACAGCATGTAGGGGAGGATGCCTGTTTTGAAGCGGCGCTGCTGTTCCAGCACTTCTCGCTCAAAGCGCACGCGCGTTTCTTCGAAATCGGCCTGCAGTTCAGCGCGTTTGCGCTTCATCTCTTGCTCGATTTCTCGCTCCATTTGTTGGATGCGGGCCAGTAATTCACTGATTTTTGGATTCATAAATCACCTTGTTCTACTAGATTATGGGCGGTTACATGCGAAAATGCAGCGAACCTGTGGCCTAATTAGGGCCTGTCACTTTTTTATTTGGAAAAATTTCATGGGAAACAAAATCGTCACCGAAGCCGATCGCCAACGCGCACCAAAGCCAATCCCCCTGCCAGGCACCATGCTGCGCACCGGTGGTCGTGGTCAACGTGTCAGTCTTGAGCGCGGTGTTGCGACACGTAGCAAAAAGAACCCTGGCAAGCGTTCAAACAAAGGCGGTTAATCCCACCTGTTGCTTGTGAAAGCCAAATAAAAAGCGACCCTCGGGTCGCTTTTTGTTTTGTGGGCGATGAAGCCTTCACTCGGGTAGTTCGATTTTGACTTCGAGCACTTCCAGGTTGTCGTGACGTTCCAGATTGACTTTGATGTCATCCGGATTGATCTTCACGTATTTGGACAGCACGGCCACCAAATCGCGCTGCAAATCAGGCAGGTAGTCGGGCTGTGGGTTACGACCCGTGCGCTCGTGGGTAAGAATGAACTGCAAACGTTCTTTGGCAACGTTCGCTGT
>JACCDW011816045.1_pt1 | contig 13519 bp, 11 predicted proteins | sample 7449781 | NCBI WGS metagenome assembly JACCDW01 (sample SAMN15323449, study PRJNA562643) | freshwater metagenome | isolation source: river surface water | place: USA:Blue River Watershed | collected 2017-08-18 | reverse complement strand
TCCAACTCCAACTCCAACTCCAACTCCAACTCCAACTCCAACTCCAACTCCAACTCCAACTCCAACTCCAACTCCAACTCCAGGAGAGAAGTTAGCGCAATCAATAACTTTCCCAACACTAAATCAACGGTATTTCAATGATGTTGGCACTCCATTGCTTGCAAGAGCCTCATCCGGTTTACCAGTTTCATACACAACCAATACTCCTAAAATTTGTCAGATTTTAAATTTAGGAAATAACAATTTCTCAGTACAACCTTTTTATCCACTTACCGGGTTGGATAATGTTGTCTGTAATATCGCAGCCAATCAATCTGGAAATACAACATATGCAGCTGCCTATGAGGTAACGCAATCCTTAACCTTCCGCAAACAAGCAACTAGAATTACCTTCCGAACTTCGGCCTATACCGTTACTGAAGCTGGAATATTTTTGTTTGCAACAACATCTACCACAGTTGGTAGAGCAGCTGCACCATCTGCAACAGTCACAATGAGTTCACAGACTCCAAATATTTGCTCTGTAGGTGAAGTTGGTATTTATGACTCAACTAATACACCACGAGGCACTGTAAGGGCGAAAGCCAATGGATCATGTTCTATAAAAATGGATTACCCGGGAGCGGCAGATCAACTTCCTTCCACAATGACCTGGACCTCAACAATTACAGGAGTTACCTCCCCTGCAATTGGTTCCAATACTCCACAAACTATTTCCTTCCCAGCAATTGCTGATCGAAGTTACAACAAAAGCTTTACTTTGAATGCAGCTGCAACCTCAAAGTTACCGATCAAGTACACATCCTTAACGCCAAGTACATGCTTCATTATTGAAAAATTAGCAAATGGCCCTGCGGTTCAGTCAATGCAGTCATCGGGTGCGGATCAATCACTCTGTACAATCGAGGCTAATCAATCTGGAGATGATCGATATCTGGCAGCACCTGCTGTTAGAACCAGTTTTAATTTCATAAAAGCGCCAATGAAAATAACAGCAGTTACATCTCCAACTTCAATGGTGGGTGCCGGTCCTTTCACAATAGTTACCTCTGTTCTCCACACAGAAAGTGAGATGAATAGTGGTTTAAGTAGTCTTGGCCACCTACTTGATGTGACATCAACCTCTACTTCTGTTTGTAGAGTTGATTCAAATTCAATTTTCGACCGACCTGGCGGATTATTTAATAAAACTCAAGTAACAGTTCTCAGCACTGGAACATGTTCAATTAAATTCTCCTTTGCTGGAACTACCGCTAGAGCAGCTACTAATTTAATCTGGACTAGAGCAGCGAAACGATAATTATTAATAAATTTTTATTTAATAATTTTGATATGAAAAGCATGAGAGTAAAAGGAACTATTGCATTAATGCTTGCAATTCTCTTTGCAGTTCCGCAAAATATCTCATTTGCTCAGCTTCAGAATGAATCCTTAGTTGTAATTGATACGGCCCTTAATTCTGATCAAGCAGATATTGCTTCAAATATTAAGTATGAAGTTTGCATTCTGGATTGGTCTGCTTGCCCTAATGGACAAAGTTTTATGGAAGGGAAGGGCTCTGCCTATCTATCACCACGTTTTATGTCTAGCAATGGATTTAACCATGGCAGTCAAATGGTCTCGGCAGCACTAAAGACAAATCCGAATCTACAAATAATTTTCATAAGGATTGTAGGAAGTTCTAACTCAGGAGCAAGGCTAAATACTTCACCATTAGTTGTTGCCAGGGCTTTGAAATGGGTTTCGGAAAACAAAGAAAGGTTTCAAATTGGGGCAGTAGCAATGTCGCAAGGCCACCACAATCTTTCAGTTCTTACCAAATATTGCCCAGTAGAAAACTCCGTTGAATACATGGTCGATACCTTGCTACAAAAGGGTGTGCCTGTTTTTGTGCCAGCAGGAAACTCTAGAGATTATGAAAGATTAGATTGGCCAGCTTGTATTCCTTCAACTATTTCCATCGGAGCACTTGATTCAAATCGGCAGATCGCCTCCTATGGAAACATTGACCCAAAGTTGTTGGATTTCTTTGAGAACGGAGATTTGAAAATTACTGATTTTGACGGTCAGTTGCGCAACGCAACAGGAACCTCAGTATCAGTGCAGGTGGCCGCTGCTAAGTGGATGAAGATTCTTGAGTTAAATCCAGAGTTAACTTATGACCAACGAATGCAAAAACTTGTAACCATGAGTAATAAAGTAGGTAATTCAAGAATCAGTGATGCATTGGCTTTTCCAGCAGTGATTGAAGACCCAGAAGTGCGTATTGCTACACTAAACGAATTAGATGAACTTAGAAGCCAATTGAGAGAACTCCAAAGCCTGATTTATGTGCTCTTGGCAGCATTACTTAAGTAAGCCCAGGCCTAAATCTATGTCAGCACCTGGTTATAAATTACCTTTATATCACAACGGCTATCGGGAATACGGGGATTAAATAATGTTATTTATTCTTGGGATGTTTGGGTTAGGAGCTTTGATCATTCTTGTACTTTCATTATTCGGATCTACATTGCTATTCGGACATTTATTCATCATGGAATCAAAGTTGAAAGCCATGGAAAGAGAAGAGGCACTATATCCAACTCCTAAGTCCAATTTACAATTACTTACAGAAGCAGCCAACAATATGTTTACAGAAATTGGTAACTTTCAAAATGCAATAAACTATCGCTCGCCGAACCAAAATGGAAAAAAGTAGGTTTGTTATGGAAATCAACGAGAACTATTACACCTGGTTTGATGAATTATGCGATAAAGAATATGAAAACTTGGATAAGTTCATCTCCGAGCTACTTAAAGTCTATAAATCTAATTCAGATTTATTTGATGGAGTAGTAATTTTGGAAGACTTACCTTTAGATACCGACAAAATAGTTGTTGACAAAATTCTTGAATACATTGACACCGAGAGAGAGTTTGTTGAGTCTGCAATGGCGCAAATTGGCAATAAACCTATTTTGTCGGATCAGTCATTCAGTCTTGTTAAAGCAATGAGATTTAAACCAAATGAGGGCGACAGTGATGATTACAATTCAAGCAAGTGTGGAAGAGCTTCGGTGGCTTTGAATAAAGAGACACCAATTTCAATTTTAAATGAATTAGCAGAAGATCAGGATTGGACCATAATCTATAGATTGGTTATGAATGAATCTTTGAGTTCGTCGAATTTATTCAAAATTGCACAGATCGTAGAAACGAATGATCTTTTTAATGGCGAGGAAATTTTGTCAACAATTGCCATGCATCAGAATTCTGACCAAGGGATTTTTGAGTTTTTAGCCAAAGTCAAATCGGAAAATGTACGAGCTGCTGTTACTTTGAATTTAAATATTGCGCCAAAATTATTTTCTGAAATTAAAAAAGGATTGAAAATCGAACTACCGGAGTTCAATACTTCTTATAATTGGTGGGATACTCCGACATCAAATTGGGCAAATGTGAAAAGAGATGTAAAGGAATCCCTATCAATTTTGGGTTATCATTAAAGTATAATTAAAAGAGATTATCCCATTTCTCCTGTAATTGATTAGCCAAGCGATAGGCGAGTAGAGGTGGTACGGCGTTGCCAATTAACTTATATCCATCTGATTGAGAAATAAGTTTTTCGACTACAAAGTCATAATCATCCGGGAAGGTTTGAATTCGAGCACACTCGCGTACAGTCAATCTGCGCTCTCTAAGCCCCTTAGCAATCTCTTCTAGATTTTGCCCAGCGCGAGCTTTCCCTAATCTTCTATATTCAATATTGCCATGATGTTCGGCCCGAATGGTTGGCCCTGGTTTAGTTAGAACTACCTCAGAGCTACCTTGCATTTTGTGTAGGTAGGCCGCCTTAGAAAATGTTTGCTGAGCAGGATCGTTGCTCTCTTCTGGTTCTACCAATCCGGTAAATGCATCTTTGGTTGTTGCGATTGCACGCACGCCGGGAATTTCCTTGTTCAAATCACCATGAGTAGGTGTTGGATATAGATTCAAACTCGAAGGTAATTCACCAGTTCGTTCTATTTCTTTCAGAACCTCTTTTCTCAGTTTATTTTTGTTTAATCCGATGAAAATAACTCTCTCTCGAGTTTGCGGAATTCCATATTCGATAGCTTTTAACACTTGAACAGGCAAAACAAAGTACCCACTGCCATTTATCGATGCAAAATCCTTAGAAATTATTTCTTTTGCATCACCTAGGGAGATCAACCCCTTTACATTCTCTGCAAAGAAAACTTTTGGCTGAGTAAGGGCGATGAATTCTCGCATCCAGTAGTAAAGCATTCCTCTATTTTCAATTGTGGGATCTTCAACACCAGAAGTTATTTTTTGATTACCTTGATGGCTCTTATTTGACTTAAAACCAAGTCGTTTTCCAGCTACGCTGAAATCATTACATGGAAATCCACCGGTTACGACATCTATCTCATGCTCTAATTTGAGTTCACCTGTTTGCATTTTTTTTACAATTTCAACAATACTTTCTAGATTAAATACTTCAGCTACATTACGACGTTTGCCAAAGTACCTCTCCCAAGATACCTTCGCTTTTGGATAGACATCACAGGCAAAAATGGTTTCAAAATCAAGAAAAGGTAATTTTGTAAAACCATTTTTATCAAAATTCTTATGAACCTTTAACTCGGATTCAGATAACCAAGACTTATGAGCCGGAAAAGCCCCTTCGAACCCCAAATCCATGCCACCGCATCCAGTAAATAAGGATGCTACATTTTTGACTGACATTACTTAATCCTATGCCCCTCTTATATGCATTCTGCCCAAGGCAGATCTGTGTATGACCATGATTTATGTTTATACAACTTACTTTCTGGATTTCCGCAAAATTTTCCATGACTCCAACGAATCTCTGCCCTAATTGAGTATTCAAAAGAGCTCTGATTGGTTTTATTGTAAAAAGTAAAGGTCAGCAAAGTTTCTGCCTGTCCTATGCCTATTGCTTGAGCATTTATATTCACTATCGAGAATTTTCTCTCCCAAGTTTCTATATCATCAATAACTACTGCAAAAGCTTGATTATTTTCGGTCCCACAAAGCAGGTATTTGTTATTGTCTAACTTAAAGTAAAACGAGAAAAGATTTTTCAGGGTTGTATTTGATGAGATCTTTCCTTCTGCCTTGTTCAGGTTAGATTCAATATTTTGATTGAAAATTCTTGCTGATTCACTGCTTACTTTACGACACATCGTTTGGTATGAATCAATCACATTTTTCAGTTCACGTTCATGCAGAGAAGTTACATGTTCTGTAAATTTCTTCCGCTTTTTTATGCCCTTCGAATCTACTCCTGTAACATTTTTATAATAGTCGGCAACGGTCTTGAATCCAGTAATTTGGGGACCATCACAAACTTTAAAGTATTCATTTATTTCTTTTTCGGCGACCTCAATAAACCAATCACCATCTCTTGAGGGGGCAAAAATACCCCTTGGCCAATTTTGGAAGACTTTCACAGGGGATGGATTTTGAAAGAGTTGAGCATTCTCCTTTACAGAGATTCGAGTTTTAGGTTTCTCAATAAGAAGATCTATTGCCACCGGCCCGTGATCATTGGATTTATCCATTCCTGCCCATACCACCTGAAGATCCTTAGAATTTTGATTTGCTTGCAACCAATTCTTAACCTTATTGCCAGCGGCAGTTAACTCTTTGATGGATTGTTTGTCTTTAGATTGACGCCTTTTTAGTTCTTCTTCGAATTGACTCACAGATTCACTGCTTACATTTCTGATGTCCTGCAAATTGCCACCAGAAATTGCTTTGGCTACACACAGCTCAGAAAACACCGTCTGCGCTCTAGCCATGAAAGATCTCCACCTACTTGTTGGAATAGCGAGCAGTATATTCATAAATGAAATCTTATGATTAGCCACTGACAATTTACTTCTAGTTTGCCGAAATTCAATTTTCTACTGAAATTAATATACCTTTTGCGTATTTGGGTAGATTCTTCAAACTATCAGGGGCCGTACAGCAAATAATAGTAGATTCAATTTTGCTTGGAAGATCATTTGGCCATTCTGTATAACCATCGGTAAAAACTAAAACTATTTTTGGTACCGGCTTTAATTTAATTGCTGCCTTAAATCCTTCTCTTAGATCAGTACCTCCACCACCTTTTAATCGTATTGAACGAACATTGGCTGCTGACTTTATCTTCACAACCTCACCAACTACTGAATCACAAGGAATAACTGAAATATTGCTAGCAACTCCATTAGCACGAGCGACCGCTTCAACCTCTGTCAGAAAGGTATTAATCTCAGTATCTAGAACACTGCCGCTGGTATCAATTATTACCGCAATACTTGGAGGAGTTGGTTTTCGCATGGCGGGTAAAACAATCTCTATTTCTGAGTCAGTATTAATTCCTTGGCGCCGTGAGGGTCGAGTAAATACATAATCTCTACGTCCAGTCGAATTAGCCAACGATGCCCTAACAGCACCTGCTAGAACGGTTTGCCATTTAACTTGAGGTTGTAATAAATCCTGAGCCCATCTCAATAAATTACCTGGAACTGAGCCCGGACCTTTTTCCCGAAAATTTTTCAAAATCTCTTGGGCAACTCGATCACGGATTACATCTTGCTGATCATTTTTTATTGCAGGATTTGATGCGTCATTCTTTGGAGCCTCATAACTTCTTGATAGACCACCTGAAACACTCCCACAATCAGTTGAGCTTTTCTGGGCATCTGGGTGTTTTTCAAAGTACTTTAAAATATTAAAAAATGCTGTTTCAGTTGTCATACCAACTTCCACACCATAAGTTTTTAAAGTTTCAAATCTTACTGGTGAGAAATCCCCCCAAGGAAAATTAGCTTCATCTAAAGTTTGATTAATGTTTGCATCCCCAGACATATTCCAAGCATCATGGGTTTGAGCCGCTTGATTTAAACTTTCAAATCTCTTCCCGTGCTGATTAATACAGTGAAGGGCTTCATGTAAAACCATCGTTGCTAAAACCTCGGCAGGTTGTTGCATAACAAAATCAGGGTTGTAATACATTCTCCAACCTTTATCGACAGCCAAAGTGGGCAACTCTTGAGTTGGAATTAATTTAAGTGAGAAAATTACTGTTGATAAGTAAGGCCATCTACCTTGTGCAACAATTTTTGCAGCCATTATTCGGAGTTTGGATTCTTCCAGTGTATCCGAGGTACTAATGGACATTAAATTAATTTAGCCTCTGTCAAAAGTGGGATTAGTGATTTCAGTAAGCCTCTGTCTGGAGTTGCTCCTTTAGGTCTTTCTCGAAGCCAATCTCTAGCAAAGGTAACTGCTAAGTCTGGATGCCCAGCGGTTGCAATTCTTTCGATAATCACTCCAACTGATGCCCAACGTTCCTCTGTCATATTGTTTCTAAGTACCGCCATAATTGATGCACCAATTACATAAACCTTGTCCATACGATTTGGAATTACAAAATCTTTAGGGTTTTTGATCAACTCCTCTGGATTTGGTAAATCAATATTCTCTCGGTATGTAATGTATTCGGCTGCTGGACCTGGACCCACGCATCCAAGAACGGCCAATCTCCTCACACTAGGCTCTAAATCACAGGCAGTAATCCATCCAGATAATGTTGCAACCATCTCCCAGGATCTTGGAGTTGGGAAAGCACGACCTTGTTCTGCAGAACTTTTTGGAATTACCGTTGTTAAATCTGGTCTTGATGCCAAGAAACCAGATAACGCAGCTCTTTCTGCAATTAATGAACTTTGAAGTTTGCTTTCACTTGGCATTTGAATTTCGAAGCTAATCCAATTGCCGGATAGTCCATCTCGAACTACCTCTGAAGGCAACTCCCAATCAATATGACAAAATCTATTGGCTAGCGGTGGTGCTAAATCCCAACCATCTGCTGCTTGTTCTGGTGGGTTAGCTGCAGCAATAACACTAGTGTCATCTCCTAGATGACAATCGCCTGCAACTTTGTCTAAGCAAACGCGTAACAATGCTGCCTGAACACTTGGTGGAGCAGTATTAACTTCATCAGTAAAGAGAATTCCATCTTTCACCTGTGACAATCTCTTTGCCCAGTCTGGTGGGGTAATGGTTGCCAAACCGTTAGCGATTATTGGCAAGCCTGCAAAATCTTGTGGCTCTCGGATGCTGGCTAAAATCACTTCAAGGTGGCGCCCTTGGTCTTTTGCAATCCTTTTAATCACAGATGTCTTTCCTTGACCTGGCGGACCCCATAGAACAACTGGAATTCTTGCCGCAACACATGTAATTAGTGTTTTGTAAGATGCCGAATATTCATCAAGTGAGGCCAATTCATCTCCAATCGTTAAGCAAATCATTGCGCAAAAAGGGTAAAAGGTAAATAATCTTGGCATGGCGATACTTCGCGTAGATATCAAAGACCCCTCCTTTGAAGCATCTCTTATACAAATCCTCACAACCGAAGGATTCTCTCCTAGAAAATCTGGGGACCTTATCCATTTAGACGGAGTAGGAGTAAACACTGGAGATAAGTCTGTATCCCTTAATTTTAATTTAGTTGAACTAGACGGTCATAAAATTGTTGAATTGAAATCTTTGATTCCAACCGAAGATATGGACTTTGAAAAAGCTGTATTGATTGCTGCCTTCGCAAATCAAAATTCCACCACCGTAAAATTTAGACCCAAAGAAAATCTCAAAAGAAAAACACATCAAATTGAGGCTTCAATCGTCATTTATGCAGACAACCTGGAACATAGAGAAATATCCTCGATGTTGTACATTTTTCTAAAAGAGGTTGATGAATTAGACAATAAATTAATCGAGCAATCAAAAGGCTATTAACATGAGTATTCACACCATTGATTTGACTCAGGAAAATGTTAGTGAAATCGAAGGTAAATTACACTCAGATTTAGAATTTGAATACTTAGTTACCAGCCATCAATTAGAGGTACGTGAACATGTTGCCAGAAATCCGTATTTGCCTGCCAAATTCGCAAATTGGATGGTTGAGGATGTCGATGTCAAAGTTAGGCAATCACTGGCGTCGAACCTAAATATTCCTAGAAATGTAATCTTAAGCCTAGCTAATGATAAAAAAATCTCGGTTCGCTGCGCAATTGCGAGGCATCCAAATCTGCCTAGTGAACATCTAGAAAGTTTTTCGAAAGATTCAAGCTATCTTCTACGCGATGCCGTAGCCAGCAATCCATCTCTTAATCCGGAAATACTCAACAATTTAAGCAAAGATACAGAATGGGGAGTACGGAGAAGCGTTGCAGGTAACCCTAAATCCTCTAGTGAAATACTTTCTACTTTATCTAAAGATGCAGAAACCGAAGTAGTAGATTTGGTATCGAAAAACCATCTAACTCCACCAGAAATTCTTATTGGTTTGCTGGAACAATTCGATGAGAGTAAGAATAATAGATACCGAAGTGCAGTTTTAATGAACCCCTCATTTCCAGAAATTAAAGCAATAGAAATTTATGAGAATGCATTACTGCCTGCTGCAATAGAACCCGAAGAGGAAGAGGATAAAGATGATGAAATGATCATGACCTCTGATGACCGAATAGCAGTTGCACAAAGACCAAATTTAAGCGATAAATTTATAGAGAAAATTATTAAAGATCCTTATTCAATCGTTAGATCAAACCTGGCCAGAAACGAATGTTTAGTTGATAAATACTTATCCCAGTTGGCAATAGATGATGATGAATCTGTGCGAACGGATGTTTATCAGAATTCAAATTCATCCGCAGAAACAAAAGCCTCTGCTGTACTTCTCGGCTTAAGTGAAGGATCAGGAAATGATTAGTGAACTAGACAGGCAAAACTTTGTCTTAAATTATTACATCAACAAAGGTGAATTAAATAAAGCTGAAGAAATTATTCTAAAAAATCCTGCGTTATCAGACAATCTTAGACTTATTGGTATTCGATATGCAGATTTTGACGACTATGAAAATTCACTTCGGGTATTAGACAAGGCATATTTAAATGGAGATAACAAATCATTGCCATGGTTAGTTGAACTACTAAAGAGCGGTGAATCCAATCCTGAAAAATTGGAATTATTGCAGCAAAAATTAGATTATCTGATCAAAATAGATGACATGGAAGTAATTTTCAGTCTTGGAAATCTTTATTCCATGCAAGGAGATAGTAAAAAGCAGTTAGAAATATGGAAAAATTTTATAAATAAGAATATTTGGATTTTTGATCGCAATATAATTGGGCTAATCTTCAAATCACCTCTGGATGAAGATGCTTTAAAGTATTTGAATATAACTGGTCCAGATGACTATGAGATTTTCAACTATGCCATAAGAGTTCTTACATTTCATTCAGATAGGGAAGCTTTGGCAGCTAATATGTTTCTCAATAGTTATTTGGACTTCGCAAATCTGCCTCCATATAAGCGATTAAATAAAAGAGAATTATTGAATCAGTGTGATCATTATGCCAAGAATGGAGATATTGAATCGATATTTCAATTGTTTGAAATATCCAAAACCGATTGTGATCTAGAACATGATCAGTATAAACAATTAATAACGCAAAATAATCTAGAGGAGATTGCAGCCCTTGTAGGCATGGATCTCTCGCACACCTCTTCAGACAATAATCAGTTTTCAGCCAAGGATTTGTTAGGTAATCTCAAAAATCAAAACCGAATCGATGAAATTTTTGAAAAAGCCCAGTTGGCTAATCAAGAAGGGGATTTCAAGACGGAAATTGCTGCTTGGGTAGAGGGTGCAAAACTTGGTAATGCCGATTGTTTTTACAATATCGGCGTAACAGTTGGAAATGAGCTAGGGATTAGCTGTAATTTCTTTGGCTGCAATGGTGGAAGCGATACCGGTTGGTCAGTAATTGCAAAAGGCATTCAGATGAATGAGACAAAGCCTATGCAGGTTGAAATTAATTATATAAATGAAGAATTAGGTTCAAGTGTTATATCAAGTTTTCGCAAAAAATATAATCTTCCAGAACTTGGGGTCAAAGATAATCAATTAAACCCACCAAAGGAAATAATCGATAAGTTTCTAAATTACATAGAATATTCGGATTTTAGATCAGTAAAATTGGGGGATAATTTATATTGCCTTCCATATATTGATAATAATCAAACTATTTTGATTTTTGCAGAGATTATAAAAAATGACGATGATTATTTGCTGATGATTTACGCATCGGTGCTAGTGTCAAATGAAGAAAATGAAATAAATGATTTTGAGAAGAAGATTCTCAAAATCTTGGTACGTGATTCATACATAGTATTTCCAAATACCGGAATATCACTCGGAGATATCTTTAGTAGCATTCCTGCTGATCAAATGCCAAACTTGTTTTTTAATCAAAGTAAATCTAGGGAACTCTGGACCATGATTGGTCCGACAATTGAAGAAATGATCATAGAACCAATACCAGCAAAGCAAGAATTCACCAATTTCCAATTCGGGGTTGCCATTGATGTGACTTTACAATCCGATCATTACCAGACTGCTATTGCCAACTCATTTAAAACAGTGATCTCTACTGTTAGTAATCTTTACTCGCTTTATGCTGAGTCAGAAGAAAAATTCGATTTATTTTTTGATCAGCGCTCCATCTATTCAAAAGAAATATTAGAGATAGATCGTAGTACAGAGATATATGAGCAAACTGCTCATAGATCATTAGATGCGGCAATTGATAAATTAGTAAAATTTGGAGAAACGGATACTTATTTTAAAGCCAAAAAATCTTTTGGTTTGTTTACAAACAGATTAGTTGCAAATGCAGAATTTAATGAAAAAAACATAGAGTTCATCGGAACTGAGTTATTGGAGGCTTCTAGACATTTTGATTTAGATCTTGATTTAAGAGGATCATTAAATAACGTAGGTTGGTTCTATTTATTGAAATTTGAAGATTTTGGCAAAGCTAGAGTTTACTTAGAAGAGTCTGCAAGGCTTGGATGTGCAAATGCTCTCTCATCACTTACTTGGTATTTGATGTTAGAGGGTAAATATCAAGAGGCTATAGATTTATTTGAGAGGCATTATTACAAAATAATGACGACCAGAGATTCTGATGTAGATTTTGATCAAGCGGCAAATATGAGAAGTAATTATGCAGTTAATTTATGGGCGCTAGGTAAGGATGTCTCCGAGCTAAATAAGATTTGGCAGGATGAATATTTACAAGGAGATCATGCTGAGTCAATGTTTTATCCAATATTAATTGAGTACATGAGTGGTGATTCAAATAAGGCGATATCAGATGTTAATGCTCTTCCTAGTTACGCACGAGATCAATTGAGAAGTGATTTCTCGGAGGATTTTTCGGACAGTCCATGGTTCAAAAATATTGCCACTAAATCTTTGGAACTCTTGGCTAAGGCAAATTAGTTATCTACCTTAGCCAGGAACCAAGTTTTTTTACTCTTCCCAACCAAACTGTTCGATGCACCTTTTTCCGCCAAATTTTTTCTGAATTAATTCATCATTATTATCCGATGTTTCTGCAACGCCAGTTACGCCTGAAATGAATTCATCGGGATTAATATCATTAAAGATAAAGTGTTGTTTAAAGTAAACATTGACTGTGCCCTTTTTCTCGCCAGGCTCAAATCCCCAACTACCGAAAATAGAGGTTACGCATTCCTCGGCGAGAAATCTGTAAAGTTTGTCGTCGTCGCGAGTATTGAATACAACGCTGCCCATGACCGTTAGGACTGGGTTTTCAGCACTTCCAAATTGGTCGTCGATAAAAAATGTTAAAGCTGTTGAACCGATTCGAGCACCAAACCAACCTGGATTGAGTTCGGTAAATTCCAAATCTGGAAAATTTTGCTTAATCAGAGAACTAATTTTTCCGGCTGATCCGGATGCGGCATTATTTTTGTCAAAAAGTCCCACAAGCTACCTCTAACTTTCTTAATCTCGCCAGAGTGTTTGTTGTAAATACTCTGAGTAGGGGGTTCCAACTGTCATACCTTTACATTAATTTATCCTCATGACTAGTAGTGATGAGAACTTTTTGAGTGAGTGGTTCACAAGTTGTTCATTAAATTATTCTCATTCAGCATTGGCATTGGCCCCGGTCGAGGTTATTTCACATGCCTGGTTCAATTGTGAAACAGCAAGAATGGCTATTCGCACAGATATTCCCGAGTTATGTCAAGAGTGCGAAATTCAAAGTAATTGTAAACATCGGCAAGATTTTTCAGAAGTAAGACTTTTAACGGGGGATGGCGATGGAGATTACTTAGTTTGGGCTTTAATTAACAACACAATTCCTAAAGATGCAACTTATTTTGCTGACGGCGCATTAGTAATCTTAGATTCAGAAATACATTCAACAATTGTTAATAAATTTGGAAAATTGATGGTCGAAACACCATCACTTGCTCCTTTGGTAATTGGAAAAGTATTGGTAGAGCCACATATTTCATCTACAGAGACTCAAAATTTCGGCTTCTTATTTCTATCAGATTTAGAGGCGACAACGGAATCTGATTTCTTTATCGTTGATTTACCTTTGGTTCCTGGCGAATATACAGTCGTTGCTT
>JACCDW010336137.1_pt1 | contig 13522 bp, 10 predicted proteins | sample 7449781 | NCBI WGS metagenome assembly JACCDW01 (sample SAMN15323449, study PRJNA562643) | freshwater metagenome | isolation source: river surface water | place: USA:Blue River Watershed | collected 2017-08-18 | reverse complement strand
GGTGAGCTTCATCACCATCAAGGTGCTCACGATGATGAGCGGCATGGCCAGCCACATGTTGAGCACGCCCAGGCCGCTGGGTGCAGGAAGGTACAAATACAGACCGATCCCGGCGGGCACAAACGACAGGGTGTACAGCCAGATGATCTTCAAAAAGGCAGGGATGGTGCCGCCGATGTTGGGCGACACCGTGGTCAGGTTGTTCATGCCGAAAAAGCAGATCACCGACAAAGGCACCAGCGACAGCAGCCAGGCAAAGCCCGCGTTTTGCACCCAGGTGGGCGTGCCTGCGGCGATCTTGCCGAAGATCCAGCCGCTGTCTTTCACCAGCGTCATGGGCTCACCGCCCAGGCCGCCAAACAGGCTCACGGTCATGACCAGCGGGATGACGATCTGCATGGTCGTCACGCCAAAATTGCCCAGACCCGCATTCAGACCCAGCGCCGTGCCCTGCAAACGCTTGGGGAAAAAGGTGCCAATGTTGGACATGGAGCTGGCGAAATTGCCGCCACCCACGCCCGACCACAATGCCATGAGCTGGAACACCCACAAGGGCCACTCGGGGTGCTGCAAGGCGATGCCCGTGCCCATGGCCGGGGCCAGCAGCATGGCCGTCGTCAGAAAAATCGTGTTGCGCCCGCCAGACAGGCGGATCAGGAACGAGGCCGGGATGCGCATGGTCGCCCCCGCCAGGCCCGAGATGGCCGTGAGGCTGAACAGTTCGGCCTGGCTGAACGGAAAGCCCAGGTTGAGCATCTGCACGGTTCTGATGCTCCACATGCCCCAGATGGCGAAGCCGCACAAGAGCGCAGGCACCGAGATCCAGAGGTTACGGTAAGCGATGCGCTTGCCGGTGCTTTCCCAGAACTGTTCGTCTTCGGGACGCCAGTCGTTGATGTCGGTCGAACGGCCTGCAGTGGGGGTTAAACGGGTATTCATGTTGTGTTTCCTTCGCTGGGGTTCAGGCACGCAAGCCGGGTTGCGTGATGTCGGCCGGGGCTTGCCCCATGACGTCGGTCTGGCGCACCTCGGTCCAGTACATCCAGATGAGCGAGACCCAGACCACGCCGTACATCAGCATGAAGGCGCTGCTGCGCACGCCGGTCAGGTCCACCAGCGCGCCGAACATGATGGGCAGCACAAAGCCGCCCAGGCCGCCGGCCAGACCCACGATGCCGCTGATGGCACCGATGTTGCCGGGGTAGTCGTTGGCGATGTACTTGAAGACACTGGCCTTGCCGAAGGCAAACGCAATGCCCAGGATGAACATCAAACCGGTGAAGGCGTAGACGTTCAGCCCGATCACAAAGGTCTTGGGGCCAGTCACGGTGGCGATGGTGAATTCGGTTTGCGGGTAGGACAGCAGGAACAGGCAGATCCAGCTGACCCACAGCACCCACCAAGTGACGCTGTGCGCGCCGTATTTGTCGCTCAGCACACCGCCCACGGCGCGCAGCACGCCGCCAGGCAGCGAGAAACAAGCGGCCAGCAAGGCGGCCACGCGGATGTCCAGGCCGTATTCACCGATGTAGTACTGCACCATCCACAGGGCCAGCGCCACATAACCGCCAAACACGATGCTGTAGTACTGGCAGTACTTGAGCACGCGGGGGTCTTTCAGGCTTTTGAGTTGCGCCATGAACGACACCTGGCTGGGCACCAGATGCGCCGGGTCACTGTGGCTGAACAGCCAGAACAGCACCACCGTGCCCGCCATGATGGCCGCATACACCTGCGGCACCGCCGCCCAGCCAAAGGCCACCAGGATGACCGGCGCCACAAACTTGTTGACGGCCGAGCCCGAGTTGCCCGCACCGTAAACACCCATGGCCATGCCCTGCTGCTTTTTGGGAAACCAGCGCGCCACATATGGGGTGCCCACCGAAAACGAGCCCCCAGCCAAGCCCACAAACAGGCCAATCACCAGAAAATGCCAGTAAGCGGTGGCATGGGACATGAACCAGATGGCAGGCACCGTGATCGCCATCAGCACCGTCATCACGATGCGCCCGCCGTAGCGGTCGGTCCAGATGCCCAAGGGCACCCGCACCAGCGAACCGGTCAGCACCGGCATGGCCATCAAGAGGCCAAACTGGGTGGCGTTGAGGTCCAGCATTTTCTTGATCGGCACCCCGATCACGCCAAACATCATCCACACCATGAAACACACCGTGAAGGCCAGGGTGCTGACGATCAACACCGACCAGGCTTTGCGCTGCTGCACCAATTCACTCGCCATTTTGATTCTCCAAACGCATGCAAGGAGTGTGGTTTTGGCGCGCAGCTTTGTGTATCCATCTGAAGGTTATCTATCCCCCAAGCAAAAGGAGGATGAAGCACCAAGCCTCATCCTCCCATGGAACTATCAAATTTGATATTTATCAACTCAAGTCGTGGCTGGCAGCAAAAATGGCAATTTGAACGCGTGAGGTCAGGTTCATCTTCTTGAAAATGTGCTGGATGTGGATCTTCACCGTGGTCTCTGCAATGTCCAGGTCGCGCGCAATCTGCTTGTTGCTCAGGCTCTTGGCCACCAGAAAGAAAATGTCTTTTTCACGGGGCGAGAGTTTGTCCAATTCCTGCTGGGGTTTGTGGGTCGCAGCCACGGCCATCGGCGGCGTGGCTGCACCCGGCGACTGGCGCAAGCCCGTCACCAATTTGTTCAACATGGCCGGGCTGATCACCGAGTGCCCTTCGTGCACCTTGACCAAGGCCTCGCACAGCTGGTCCGACTCGGCGGTTTTGAGCAGGTAACCATCGGCCCCGTTTTGCAAGGCTTTGGACAAGTCCTCCTCGTCCTCGCTCACCGTGAGCATCAGGATGCGCAGCTCGGGCAAAGCCTCTTTGAGCGCCCCGATGGCATCGACCCCTTTGACGCCGGGCAAATGGTTGTCCAGCAGCAGCAAATCGGGCTGAACCTTGCCCAACACGCGCAGCGCTTCGCCCACGTCCCCCGCCTCGCCCACGATCTGGAAGCGCTCGTCCTGCGAAAGCAAGGCAATCAGGCCCCGGCGAAACAAGGTGTGGTCATCGACCACGAGAAGCTGGATGGGTTCAGTCATGGCTCGGAAGACAGCTCGGCTGTTGGGTTCTGTTTGGTTTTGGGTGGCATGCTGGAGGGCACCCGCAGCGTCACCGTGGTGCCCTGCCCCAGGGCGGAGTCCACGGCCACGGTGGCGCCAATCTGGTCGGCACGCTCGCGCATGATTTTCAGGCCCACCTGCAACTCGCTGCGCTGGCTGCCTTCGCTGAAGCCCACGCCATCGTCACGCACCAGAAAGCGCCAGGGCTCGCCTTTGTGGATTTCAATCTCCACCGCCTGGGCACCTGCGTGTTTGCGCACGTTGGACAAGGCTTCTTGCAGCACATGCAACACATGGATCTGCACATCCTGCGGCAAGGGCAAGCCCTCGCCCGTGACCTTTCGGCTGACCTGCAAGCCCGTCTGGTGCTGGAATTTTTGCAACGTTTCCTGCACGGCGCGGTCAATGTCGTCGGCCTGGGTGCGGGTGCGAAAGTGCAGCAGCAACTCGCGCACATCGGCAATGCTTTCCTTCAGGCCATGGTCCAGTTCGTCCAGCGCCAGTGCGGTTTTGGCGCTGTCGTGTTTCAAGATGGCGGTACGCAGCAGCTGCACCTGGATCTTCAAAAAGGCCAGCGACTGGGCGATCGAATCATGCAGCTCACGTGCCAGCAAGGAGCGTTCACCCGCAATGGCCGCCTCGCGGTCCAGCGCCACAGCCCGCATGCCCTCCACAGCGGTGGCCAGGTGGCTGGCCAGGGTGTCCATCAGCTCCAGCTCTTCAGCCGCCAGACTCACCTGGCTTTTGTAGAACAGGTTGATTTCACCCAGCACCTTGTTGTGCATGCGCACGGGCACCGAGACCATGCCCACATAGCCCATGCGGGCGCAGTGCTGCAACGGGGCCACATCGCTGTTCAAAATCGGGATCACCCGTGAGCGGGCATCGGGCGGAGGCTGACCACAGGCGCAAGCGCCCGCCATCAGGCACTTTTCTTCTTCCTGCATGGCCAGCGGAAATTCATCGGACGCCAGCAACAGCAATTTGGAGGCGTCTTCGCCCGACCACCGCAAGGCAATTGCATCGGCTTTCATGAGCTGGCGCACGCGTTGCGCAAAGCCCTGTGTCAACTCGTTGAGGTCGTTGCTGTGTGCCAGAAAAGCACTCACGCCGTACAACCCTTCCAGCCGCTCTTTTTGCGCTGCGATGCGCTGGGTCTTGGCGGCCACCTGGGCTTCCAGGTTGCCATACAACGACTGCAAGGTCGCCGCCATGCGGTTGAACCCCGAGGCCACCTGGCCAAACTCGTCGTTCGAGGCCACATCGACCCGGGCTGAAAACTGAGCCGATTCAATCTTGCGCAAACCATCACGCAGATTGCTCAGCGGGTTGATCACGTACATATAACCCGTGTAGAGCATGACCACCGCCCCGCCAATGGCCAGCGCCATCATCACGAACTGAAACAGGTTGAGGATCGCCGTCAAACCGGCCATCTGGTCTTCGATCGAGAGCACAAAACGGTCAATCGCCACCAAGAAGGTGTTGGCGTGCTGGACCAGGCTGGCATGGTCCAGCGCAGGTTGCACCATGAATCGGGATTTCTGGTCTTGCCACAAACGCTCGACCTCGCTGTAGCTTTGCCGCACCTGCGGGTCCCAAGGCACAAACAAGGGGCGCGAGGCATCGCCGTTTTTGAGCACCTGCATGCTCCGCTCAAATTCCCGGGTCAGGGCTTCGATTTCAGCCTGTGGCAACTGGGCCTGCACTTCGCTGGTCAGGCGCCAGGTTTGCATGCGCATGCGCCCCGCTTCGTTCAGCGCTGCCGCGCCGCCACTGAGTTTCCAGGTGACCCACAAGGTCAGGCCAATCGAGATCAGCGCGACCACCAGCAAGCCCGCGCCAATGCGCACCAGTTTGACCGACAGGGATGCCGTGTTTTTCATGCGCGTTTTCTGGCAGGTGACCGAGACGCACGGGGGGTGAACGTCAAGGGTCGCAGCGCGATATCAGGGGCAGGTGTTTGGTTCATCAAATCGGCCAGGGTGATCCCATCGAGTTTGGCAAAAAAAGCTTCCAGCGCTTCGGCCAAGACCCTCTTCAAATGACAGGCAGGCAACAAGGCGCAGTGGCTGAGCCCTTCGCCGAAGCACTCCACCATCTGGAAATCGGTCTCGGTCTTGCGCACCACCTCGCCCAGCACGATCTGCGAAGCCGGTCGCCCCAGACGAAGGCCACCACCGCGCCCCCGGCTGGTTTCCAAATAGCCATCGGCGGCCAGCGTCATGACAATTTTGGTCAGGTGGCTTTTGGAAATGCCATGCTGGTCTGCAATCGCCTGGATGGTGGCCACCGTCTGTTGTGACTCGCATTGGGCGCAATACATCAGCACCCGCAAACTGTAGTCGGTCCAATGGGTCAGTCGCATCGTTCTGAAGTCCTAGTTCCTGAGGACGATGCCTCAAATATTCATGACGAATGCATTTTATGACCGACTCGGTCACCCTTGGACTTCGCACTCACCCACAAGCCCCCACAAACCCACACTGCGTGCAGTAGTCGCAGCCGTCTTTCTTGATGACGGCGTGCGCGCCACAGTCCGGGCATTTCTTACCGGCCATCACGCTGCTGGCTGGGGCGGTGGGTGCAGGCTCTGGCACATCGAGCAGCGGCAGCGTCATCTGGTCGGCCGTTGCATGGCGCTGGGCACGCAGCGCCAGGATGTTCTGGATGGCCCAGGCGATGGCCGCCACTTCGGAGTCGTGCCACAGCGGCACGCGGGTGCCATCTTCGCGCACCTTGTGGCCACAGCGCACCGGGCCGCGGTCCCAGGCGACCTTGCGCATGTCCGACAGCGCCCGCTCCAGAAAGCCGCCACGCGCGGCCAGCGACAGCAATCGCATGCTGGCGGTGATCCACTGCTGCGACTCACCGCTCTGGCCCACCGGCATGAAGAACTCGATGGCGCGGTCGACCGTGCCTTTGCCCTCGCCGCGCGAGACGGGCAGGAAGGACACGATCAGGTACAGCGACTTGGCGCCTTCGCTGGTCCAGTATTCGATCTTTTCGGCCACCGCATCGAGCGCGCCCAGCGGGCGGCTTTCGATCACCGTGCGCATCGGGTCCACTTCCGGGGCTGCTTCTGCAACGGGCGTGAGGGCCGGGGCCGCCGGGGCTTCGGCCGGTTTGACTTCGAGCACCGCGCCCAGAATGCTGTTGGGCCGGTAGGTGGCCAGGCCCTTGAGGCGCGCCGTCCAGGCCTGCAGGTACAGCTGCTTGAAGTCCTCATACGGGTAGTCGGCCGCCACGTTCACCGTCTTGGAAATCGAGGTGTCGATGTAGGGCTGCACCGCCTGCATCATGGCGATGTGGTCTTCGGCGCTCATCTCCAGCGCGCCCACAAAAGCAGGCGGCAATCGGGTCGTGTCGCCGCCCAGCGACTGGTAGAGGCGCCAGGCGTGGTCCTGCACCTCGTACTCGCTGCGCGAGCCGTCGGCCTCGCGCTTCTTGCGGGTGTAGGTCCAGCTGAAGGCCGGCTCGATGCCGTTGGAGGCGTTGTCGGCAAAGGCCAGGCTCACGGTGCCGGTGGGCGCAATCGACAGCAGGTGGCTGTTGCGCAGGCCGTGCTTCTTGATCTGCTTCTTGATCTCGTCGGGCAGGCGGCTGGCAAAGGTGCCTTCGGCCAGGTAGGTCTTGGCGTCAAACAGCGGGAACGGGCCTTTTTCTACCGCCAGTTCGACCGAGGCGAGGTAGGCGGCGTTGCGCATGCATTCGGCAATGCGGCGCGCCATCTCGCGGCCTTGCGGCGCGTTGTAGGGCAGGCCCAGCATGACCAAGGTGTCGCCCAGGCCGGTAAAGCCCACACCGATGCGGCGCTTGGCTTGCGCCTCGCGCTCTTGCTGCGGCAGCGGCCAATGGGTGAGTTCGAGCACGTTGTCCAGCGCGCGAACCTGCAAGGCCACGCTCTGGGCAAAGGCCTCGAAGTCAAATCGCGCTTCGCCGCCATGACCAAAGGCGTTGCGCACAAATTTGGGCAGGATGATGGGGCCGAGGTCGCAGCAGCCGTAGGGGGGCAGGGGTTGCTCGCCGCAGTTGTGCACCACCAGGCCGTTGGCGTCAAAGGCGTGCACATCGCTCACGGTCACGTCGTACACCGGCTCCTCGCCGCAGGGCACCAGGGCCGAGACGGTGACGGTGAAGCGCTCGCGGTTGAGGTCCCGCTTGTAGCCGGCCAGAGCGGCCTGCAGGCGCTCGGCCTTGTCGGTGTCAGCAAAGCCCACGCGCTCGGCAAAGCTGCGCAGGTTTTCGCCGCTGATGACGAGTTCGTGCTGGGCTTGCGTTTCATACGCTTGCTGGTCGCCTTGGCCGTCCGGCAGCAGGCGCAGACCGGCGGGGCGACGCTCGGTGTAGAGCGTCGACACAATGCCCAGGCGCTGCAGCATGCGCTGGGCGCTGCGCAGCAGGGCTTCGTCGCTTTGCGACAGGCGCACGCTCACGCCCTTGCTCTGGCTGCCCTGCACGCTGCCGTCGGCGTCAAACAGACCGCGCAGCAGGCCGGCATAAAAGTCGGACGACTGGCGCTCGATCTCGGGCGTGAGGGTCTTGGCACCGGGCTGCAGGCCCAGGCTCAGGGCCAGGTCGCGCAGGCGGGCACTGGCCATGCGGCGCTCGCCGCGGCCGGCCACCGGGCGCTGAAAGCCGGCAAAGTCAGCGCGGTGCGGCAGGCTGGCGATCGCCGCCTCGGCTGCTTCGATGACGCCGTCGGCGCCGCTGCGGGCCACCACGGCCGCGCCCTGCCCCACGGCGCGCAGCTCGGGCGCCCAGACGGAGATCACGGCCTTGTCGGCCTTGAGCGTGCCGTCACCGATCAACAGGCCCATCAGGTAGCCCTGCGCTTCGGTGCCCGGGCCGGCCCAGCCGAAGGCAGCGCGGTGGTCGTTCAGCACGATCTGGTCGCCCGGCTGCAGGCGCTCGGCGGGCGTCCAGTCCAGCGTCTGGGTGTACCGCGTTTGATGCGCCACGCGGCGCACGCGGTGGTCGGCCGTCAGGCGCAGGCGCTGGCCTTCGCGGGTCTGCAGCTCGAACACCGGCTTGGTGCCGGTGGCAAAAAAGCCGGTGCTTTCCACCGGATAGGCCTGTCCATTGACCAGCGCGTTGAAGGGCTGGCCGATCAGCTCGTGCACCTGGCGGGCGCCGCCATCGGTCATGACCCAGGTGTCGGCCGTCACGCAGGGGTTGGTCGCGTTGATCGACTCCAGCGCGCGCAGGTTGTTGTCGGTCTGGATGCGGTCCAAAAACAAAATGCCGGGTTCGGCGAAGTCGTAGGCTGACTGCATGATGGTGTCCCAGAGCTCCTGCGCGGGCAACGTGCGGTACACCCACTGGCCGTCGGCGCGCTGGTGGGCACCTTGCTCGATCTGATCAGCACCGGGCTCGGCCGGGTGGACCAGGTCCCAGGTTTGGCCCTGTTGCACCGCCTCGATGAAGGCATCGGTCACGCCCACCGAGACGTTGAAGTTGTTCCAGCGGCCGGGCGTGCGCTTGGCGGTGATGAATTCGAGCACATCCGGGTGGTCGATGCGCAGCACGCCCATCTGCGCGCCGCGACGGGCGCCCGCGCTCTCGACCGTGGCACACGACTGGTCGAACACATTGATGTAGCTGCAGGGGCCGGACGCGGTCGACGCCGTGCCCTTGACGCGCGCGCCCTTGGGACGGATGCGCGAGAAGTCGTAGCCCACGCCACCGCCGCGGCGCATGGTCTCGGCCGCTTCGCGCAGCGCTTCGTAGATGCCGGGGTAGCCATCGTCGTCCACACCCTGGATGCAGTCGCCCACGGGCTGTACAAAGCAGTTGATCAGCGTGGCCTGGATGCCGGTGCCCGCCGCGCTCATGATGCGGCCGGCGCCGATCGCGCCGGCGTCGAGGTTGCTGCGGAACTTCTGCCCGAATTCGGCCTGCAGCTCGGGCTTTTCCACACTGGCCAGCGCCCGGGCAACGCGGTCGTACAGCTCCTCCACAGTGCTTTCACCGTCCTTGAGGTACTTTTCGCGCAGCACGTCGGTGCTGATGGGCTGGGGGGGGAGCTGGATCATGGCGTTGGCAATCAAGGGGTGTTCGAGGGGGCTGTTCATGATGTGAAATTCTGGAACTCATGTGTCCGGGATCAACCGGAAGGGGGTGGATTCTCGCCGAAATATCGCTTTCTCAGGCAGCCAGATGAGGTTCAGCCTGCATTTGCTCCGGGGTGGTGAACCAGGCTGCCGACTGGCCCATGCGCTCACGGGCGCGGGCAATTTCGAGGCGCGCCACGGTACGCAGGTGCACCTCGTCCGGGCCGTCCATCAGGTGCATGGCCCGTCCCCAAGTCCAGAAAGCAGCCAGCGGTGTGTCGGGTGACAGGCCCATGGCACCGAAAATCTGCATGGCACGCTCCACCACGCTGCTTTGCAGGCGGGCTGCCACCACCTTGATGGCCGCGATCTGCGCACGGGCCTCAGGCGAACGGTTGTCCCCCTGATCCAGCAGCCAGGCCGTGCGCAGCACCAGCAGGCGCGCCTGCTCGATCTCGATGCGCGACTCGGCCAGCCAGTCCTGCACATTGGACTGGTCGGCCAGCAGGCGACCGTGCACCTGCCGCTCCAGAGTGCGCCCGGTGGCCAGTTCCAGCGCCAGCTCACACTGGCCAATGGTGCGCATGCAGTGGTGCACCCGGCCGGGACCGAGTCGTGCCTGCGCCATCGCAAAGCCCTCCCCCCAGACACCCAGCAGGTTGGCCCGCGGCACACGCACCTGACGCAGCACGATTTCGCAATGGCCATCGGGTGCAAGGTGGTGCACCACCGGGATGTTGCGCACCAGTGTCACCCCCGGCGTGTCCATCGGCACCAGCACCATGCTGTGGCGGTGGTGGGCGTCATCGGCGCTGTCACCTTCATGGCGTGCCATCACGATCAGCAGCCGGCACTGCGGATGCGCAGCGCCCGTGATGAACCACTTGCGGCCATTGAGCACCAGCTCGTCGCCGTCTTGCCGCACGGCCGTCTGCAGGTTGGTCGGATCTGACGAGGCGACATCGGGCTCGCTCATGGCAAAGGCCGAACGAATATCGCCGCGCAGCAGCGGCATCAGCCAATGCTGGCGCTGCGCTTCACTGGCAAAGCGGTGCAGCAATTCCATGTTGCCGCTGTCGGGCGCATTGCAGTTGAACACTTCGGCCGCCCAGGGCAGGCGCCCCATGGTCTCGGCCAGCGGGGCGTAGTCCAGATGGCTCAGCGCCGTGCCGGGCTCATCGGCTTGCAAACCGGGTAAGAACAGGTTCCACAAACCTTCTTCCTGCGCCAAGGTCTTGAGGTCGGCCATGAACGGCGGCGGAAATACACCTTGCTGCACCGACTGGTGCCATGCGGCGTTGTGGGGCAGCAGGTAACGGTCCATGAATTCCGCCAGCCGGGCCTGCCAATGCTGTGCGAGGGGAGAGGGGGAGAAATCCATGCATGTGCTCCTGTGCTGTGTGCATCATGTGTTGACGGGAGCTCGCGCACGCTTGACATGGCTCAAGGACACGGTCGATTCGGTTGTCCCCGGTGTGACCAGTTCGGCCAGCGTCACGCCATCGAGCACCGCCATCCAAGCTTGCAGCGCCTGATGCAGCTTGCCCTTGAGCTGGCAGACGCCGTCGATGCGGCAGGTGTTGCTGTCCGGGCTGAAACATTCGACCAGGCGAAAGTCTTCCTCCATCTGGCGCACCACCTCACCGATCACGATCTGCGAGGCCGGCCGCACCAACCGAAGACCACCGCCACGGCCGCGCGTGGTGGACAACCAGCCCTTGGCCGAGAGTTCCATCACCACCTTCATCAGGTGGCTGCGTGAGATGCCATGCGCCTGCGCAATTTCAGCGATGGTGGGGGCGGCCTCGCGCTGCTGGTGGCTGGCGCAGTACATCAGCACACGCAGCGCGTAATCGGTCCATTGGGTCAGTCGCACGGGCACTCCTGTCTCTGTCTGCCCGGTACAAAGACCCGGCAGGTTTTGCGGGAAATATTCACATAAAGAGAATCTTATCGCAGAATAGATTCACCTGAAGTGAATTTTTAAAAGGACGCACCATGAACATGCCCACCACCGCCCAAGCCACCCAGAGCCTGGGCAGTCTTGCCGTACAGATTCCCGGCGCCACCGCTGTGTTTCGCAAACTCAAGCTCGACTTCTGCTGCGGGGGCCAACAATCGCTTGAAAAAGCCTGCGCGGACAAGCAACTCGACCTGAACACGGTGCTGGGCGAAATCCGCGCCCTGCAGCACCACGAAGCCACGCCCGAAGCCCCCGCACCGGCCGAGCTGATCGACCACATCCTGCGCCGCTACCACGAGGTGCACCGCCAGCAACTGCCCGAACTGATCCGCATGGCGCGCCGCGTCGAAACCGTGCACCGCGAGCACCCGCAGGTGCCACGCGGCCTGGCCGACCATCTGGAAACCATGGAGCGCGAACTGCTTGAGCACATGGCCAAGGAAGAACAGATCCTGTTCCCCCTGCTCAAACAGGGCGGCCACCCGATGGTGGTGCACCCCATCGGCATGATGCGCCACGAGCATGTGAGCCACGGCGAGCAGATCGAACGCCTGGCAGCACTGACCACCCAGCACCAGCCGCCGGTCGACGCCTGCAACACCTGGCGCGCGCTGTACGCCGGCACGGCACGCCTGACCGAAGACCTGATCGAGCACATCCATACCGAAAACAACCTGCTGTTCCCGGTGTTTGAAGATCAGGCGCAGCACTGAGATGGACCCCATCACACTGAACGGCTCGCCGCAAGACTGGCTGGCGCGGGCCCAAGCGGCGGGCCTGCGCCCGCTGCAGATCCAGGGCAAAACCCTGCTGCCCATCGTGCAGGGCGGCATGGGTGTGGGCGTGTCCGCCTCGGGCCTGGCTTCGGCGGTGGCCCGGCTGGGCGGCATGGGCACGATCTCGTCAGTCGATCTGCGCCGCCGGCACCCGGACCTGATGGCGCAGACCGCGCACCTGGACAAGGAACCCGATGCGCGCGAGCGCATCGACACCGCCAACCTGATCGCGCTCGACCGCGAAATCCGCAGTGCCCGCCAGGCCTCGCAGGGCCGGGGCGCGATCGCCGTCAACGTGATGAAGGCGCTGAGCGCCTACGAGGCCTATGTGCGGCAGGCGCTGGAGAGCGGCGCCGACGCGCTGGTGGTGGGCGCCGGCCTGCCACTGGACCTGCCCGAACTGGCGCGCGAGCACCCCCATGTGGCGCTGATCCCCATCCTGTCGGACGCCCGTGGCGTGCAGCTGCTGGTGCGCAAATGGGAAAAGAAAGGCCGTCTGCCCGACGCCATCGTGATCGAAAATCCGCGCCTGGCCGGCGGGCATCTGGGCGCGGCCAAGGTGGACGACCTGCAGGACGGCCGTTTTGACTTCGAGGTGGTGATCCCGCAGGTGCGCGAGTACTTCCGGCAAGCCGGCTACGAGCGCGACATCCCGCTGATTGCCGCCGGTGGCATCGACAGCCATGCCGACATCCTGCGGCTGCAGGCTTTGGGCGCGGCCGGTGTGCAGCTGGGCACCGCCTTTGCGGTGACCGAAGAATGCGACGCGTCCGAAGTGTTCAAGCGCATCCTGGCGCAGGCCCAACCGCAGGACATTGTGGAGTTCGTGAGCGTGGCCGGGCTGCCGGCCCGCGCGGTGCGCACGCCCTGGCTGGACAAATACCTGCGCATCCTGCCGGTGCTGCAGGAGCGCGCCCACCCCAAGGCCAAATGCAACATGTCCTTCGACTGTCTGCACACCTGCGGCCTGCGCGATGGCATTTCGGGCATTGGGCAGTTCTGCATCGACCAGCAGCTGGGGCATGCGATGGACGGAGACGCCGAACGCGGCCTGTTCTTCCGCGGCGCCGGGCGGCTGCCCTTTGGCGACCAGATCCGCGGCGTGGCCGATCTGGTGCGCCACCTGCTCACACCCGCTCCGCTGGCGGCTGCGGCCTGAACGGAGACCCGCATGACTTTTGTCGTCACCGAAGCCTGCATCCTCTGCAAATACACCGACTGCGTGGCCGTGTGTCCGGTCGATGCCTTCCGCGAAGGCGGCACTTTTCTGGTCATCGACCCGGACGATTGCATCGATTGCGCGGTCTGCGTGCCCGAATGTCCCGTTGAAGCCATCTATGCCGAAGAAGACCTGCCGCGGGACCAGCAAGTCTTCACCGCCTTCAATGCCGAACAGGCCAAGGCACTGCCGACCATCACCCGCGTCAAACCGGCCCTTCCGGATGCGCAGGCCTGGGCAAAAGTGCGTGACAAGCGTGGCGAGGTGGGCCTCTGAACTCACCCGAGCCATGCCATGACGCGGGCCTGCCCGCACCCTCCCCTTTGAGATGAACACCTGGCTGGCCACCCACCCCTGGCTCTACCCCGCCCTGCTGCACCTGCACCGCGCCTGCGTCACGGCCAGCATCGCGCTGTTCGTGGCGCGTG
>JACCDW010860218.1_pt1 | contig 13523 bp, 22 predicted proteins | sample 7449781 | NCBI WGS metagenome assembly JACCDW01 (sample SAMN15323449, study PRJNA562643) | freshwater metagenome | isolation source: river surface water | place: USA:Blue River Watershed | collected 2017-08-18 | reverse complement strand
TGTAGTGGGCTGGGCGATTGACTGGGTCAGTTAAGTCTGCATCAAGTATTGGATGCGCGTCGGGGCGACCCGCACCTTGCATCAAACGCTTAAATGCTGTTGTCGTAACATTTGTAACCGAGTCTTTAAAGACTGGGATATCGGGGTTCAGCTTCTCCATGACGCTCTTGTTTGAAGCGCCTACAAGACTAGCAATCCTTGGGTTCTTGGCAGGGTTGCGCAGTTTGTGTTGCACGTTGTACACAAGTTGGACTGGCACGCCCACCTGAGTGGCGATGTACTTGGCAGTGGCATTGGGATTTGCCGCGATAAAGTTACGAACTTTTTGAGATTTATTGGGTTTGGTTTTAGCCATTTCTAGCTCCTTGATTATGATCACACGATGTGACTGGACACCAGCCACGACAAGTAAAGTTGGGCTTGGGGTTCCATACATCGTTGTGTACGGATGCCTCAAGTTGACCAACATCTGACATCCAGTCGGTCCACAGATCGCTCTGCGAATCGGCTGAATAGGCAGTCTTAATGAAGTCATCAGCGAACAGGAACAACAAGCCCGCTTTGACTTTCTTAACTTCGGGGAAGTGCTTGAACATTGCAAGCGCAAGAATCTCAAGCTGTTTCAAATCAGCGTACTGGCTCTTCTTGCCAGTCTTGTAATCAACTGTCAGAGCAGTGTCGCCCTGCAAGATGATGATGTCAGCGATGCCACGCCACCACACCTTCTTATCAAAGAAGCCACAAGGTTTGAGGTCAGCGGTCAAGCCCAGTTTGTTCTCGCATAACTTCCGCCCGGGCATGTCTTTTAACGCTTTGATTGCTGGTTCAATAGATGCGTACTTCTCAGGAATAGGGTGATGCTGTTCAACGTATAAGTGCGCGATCTTATGAATCTCGTTACCAAAGGTGATGGCTTCGCCCATCTCTTCCTTGACATCCTTGGCTACCTTGAGGTGGTAGTATTTCTTAGGGCACTGTTGGTATAACGCCAAGCTACTGTACGACCATGTGATCGGTTTAGTCATTCTGCCACCTCGTAAGTCATTTCAAAGATGTCAGGCTTGCATGGGTAATGTTCACCCTTCACACCCGTGATGATCCAGTCGCCGGAGCTGACGTACATCGCGCCTTCAAGTGTGTCGATAATCCCAAGCGAACCAAGTGGTAGACCCTGCAAATTTTCAGTCCAGTTTGCATTGGCCGTATCCACTGGGGTACGGACCATCGGATGGTCACCCATCTTGAACCACTGTGTGGCCTCGATGATTACTGGTTTTTTTCTATACTTCATTAACAATCTCCGTAGTTCTGAGCCATGCCTGACTCGCAGTTGAGGGGTAGGTTTTTAGCCCATGATGGTGATGTACGCATACATTGTTCGATGTACGCCCGAGCTTCGTCTGCCTCGTCTTGCGGCACAACACAGGCTATCGCATCGTGGACGGTGAGCACGACTCGATAGCGTTTTTCAATTTGAATCATCTGTTCTCCGATGATGCAACGAGCAACCGCCTGACAAATGTTTTCTGCAACCTTACCCCCATAAATCTTGTTGGGTCCTTGGCGTGTTGCGTATGTGAAGTCGCCGTTTGCGTAACGCTGCAACTCGGGATAGTTTAGATATAGGCCATTCGGAAGGGCTATGCCCGTAAATGGCGTTGTCATCAATAGACCCACACGATCAACTTCAACAGGCTTCTGACTGATGATGTTTAAAAGCACCATGTTCAGATGATTCCACCAATCAGAGATGCGGTGATTAACATTGCGGTACTGCTTGATAATGAAGCGACATGTGTCGTAGTCCAAGTCTTTGCCCATGTTCTTCAACTGCACTTGGAACTTGATTGCGCCCATGCCATAGCCTGCACCAAGCACAGTGGTCTTGCCGATGAAGCGTTGTTCAGGTGAGACTTGGTCGTCAGCAACGTTGTAGATCATGCCCGCCATGTACTTGTATACATCTTGCTGTTTTGCAAACATGTCCAAGATGTCGTTCTGCCCTGCCAGCCATGCCAAGACACGAGCCTCAATCTGTGACGAGTCGCAGTCGATGATGACATGCCCGCGAGGTGCAACGATGCAACGCTTGAGCTTGCCGCCCTCTGCGCCACGGCTAGGCAGATTTTGTAGGTTGACCTTGTCCGAGCCGCCCCACCGACCAGTGTGAGCCGCGTAGTATTTCAACGGAATAGGCATGCGACGCAACGCCCCAAAGATAGGACCGCGCTTGGCGATCTCAATGAATCGCTCGGTGCGTGTTTCCTCTAGCGTGCTCTTTGCGCCAAGCCGTGCGGCAACAATAGCCTGCACCACTTCGTTCGGGTGTTCAAGCAACGCAACAAAGTCAGCGTCACTCTTGGCGAAAGCATAGGTCTCCTTGCCCGTCGCGGGACTGATCTTCATTGGCGGGTACACATGGTTCTCGCGTAATAGATCAGCAAACTTGGCACTGCTGTTAAGCACTTCTCTCGTAATGCCTGAGTCAGTAAACAACTTCTCTTTGCGTTCACGCACGCCACGCAGATGTTCCTCGAGCCGCTCGGTGTCTAGCTCAATCAGTGGGTCGCTGAACATGCGGATGGTGATGTCGATAAGTCGCTTCTCTTTGACAGGGAATGTGCCATTGAGTTCTGCATACAACTTGTGGGTCAGCTCCACATCGTTCTTACAGTACTCGCCATACTGCGCTAACTGATCTGCGGGGAAGTCTTCACGACGCAAGCCTTTGGCATCTACGACTTCTTTACCCTTAGTGCCTAACCCGAAGTGGATGGCCAACTTCTCAAGACTGACCGATGCGGTTGGTCCAAGGATTGCACGAGCCATAGACATAGTATCGAGCCACGCTTTAGGGCGCTGGCCAAAAATCCAAGTCATGATTGCCGCGTCAAAGATTGCGTTGTGGGCTAACACGAAGTGGTTGCCCCAGTCAAACTGTGCAAGCCATTCCGCTGTCTCGTCGTGCGTTCCCGTGAACCATTCCGCAGGGGCGTCGTTCACTTTCACGGCTACCCCGATCACTTGGAATCGGTCACCCCGTACATACTCCTCGGTCGTCAGTCGGGTCAGACTGTAGTCCGTTGCGTAGTAGGTTTCGAAGTCGATCGTTATCATTGGGGAAGGTTTTTATAAATGTCGTACGGGGTTAAGCTGTTCATCGCCTGTTGTCCTTGAGCCGCAGTCGTAGGTGGTCCTATAGTGCCACCGCGCATAGCTGCTGCTTGTTGTGTCATGAACGCACGCTTTTGCAACTGAGACATGTCCGCCGCCATATCTCTGCGCGGATGCTTAGGCAACTCATTCTTCACTATCACATGCATAGCGGCTGAGTAGGCATGACGCCTTGAAATTCTGCTCAACGCACGCTTGAGCATCCACCGTTCGTAAACGCTAAATCCACCATCGTTAACCAACTCCTTTACAGGGTAGTAACTGGTATCATAAAAAGATTCAATGGAATCAATCTTCTCAAGAAGCGCAAGGACTTCAGGAGCTAGTGGGTATCTTAAGAACTTGTCTTTCAACTTCATTTGTTAACTCCTTGATAAATTTTAAATTCTCATGTACCAAATCTATGTTGGTTTCATTGATGACGAGTGCTAACCCGCCCGCATCTCGTATGCGTGCGAGCTCTCGTTCTTGTAGTGCTGTTGTTGTTCCCTTGCCCGCCTTGCACTCAATGGCTACGAAGAAGCCGTTAAAACAAGCTATGATGTCAGGAACGCCCGCACGACCTAGCCCGTAGGTAGCGGGGAAGAAATAGTATGCGCCGTGTTGTTTGAGAACGGTAACCACCTTCTCTTTGACTTTGCGCTCTGGGGTAGATGCCACATTTACTCCTAATGAGTAGATAATGTAACACCGATACTGGACTATGTCAAGTCCTTTTTTACTAGGGGAAATACCTATATTGGAAATACCCTTTGAGTGAGGGTTTTTCCAAGGAAAAAAAATACCCGCCGAAGCGGGTCAATCAGTCTCCACAGACCAAGTTACTTGATGATACGGAAGTGCGTCTCGTTGAGTCTGTAACCCGTATTACGCACTATCTCGTTATCGCTGACTAACTGTAACACAGCGATGCGTTCTTGCCAAGGGATAGGCATCTCCTCATACGCCATGCGTCTGTGTTCAGTACTGTTGATCTCCGACACGATGAACAACCCGTCATGGATAACGACATCCAGTACTTGGTTACTGGAAGCCAAAGTCTCCATAGATGCACCTAGCTCGTAGTTAGCAATCATGGTCTCAAACTCGGACGACCGCAGTTGCTTAAGCAAGTGATCGAACTTGCTCATGTCTACTTCTCTGTTGTTGGCTATACAGAACGCATACAACTGCAAGTCCTCGGTCGACTTGATACCCTGCAACCTAGAGAACGGAGTCATGATCTCACGCATAGAGTGCCACCACCCACTATTGAGCTTGGGTTTGGAAGCATTCATCAACTCGTCCAAAGCCTTGGGCCTAAACACCTTCTTAGCTTCACGCACGATGATGTCCATCTTCATGCTCGTCTTCGTGTTGGCTGAGCCACGCTCGCGCTCGATGCGCCACGATTCCACATACCAAATGTAGCGTTGGGTACTGCCACGACGATACGCCCAGTCGACACCAACAGTGCCTAACTCCTCGTTACCGTCATGCACATCCAAGTCTCTAATATAGAAAGTGTTTGGTTGCAGATCGGGACCTTCATGCACCGCTGAGGTATGGCGATAGCGATTACCCCGAGCCGACATCTTGGCTTTGAATACCCAGTTGGGTTTATCCAATGCTAGTTTATTGGCAAGCGGTACAAGCAACGGGTCCATGACGCAGTCGCTTGGGATTCTGATGTTTGTAAATTGTGTCATGTTGTTCAGAAGTTAAATTTGTTGAGGATGTCGTCGACAGATGTCTTCAACTCGAGTCGTGCCTCGGGCATCTTGCGCAGATCATCTGCGTCAATGCTCGTGATCGCCTGCTCAAGCATGCGTCTAGCTTTCTCAAGCTCAGGGTCTTTCGTCACATTCAGTACAGTCAGTAGCTCACACAGGGTTACTGCGTTGGTCACCAACGAATCACGGAAGATACTGCGCTTGCCATCGGGCGAGTCAGTCAAGGTCTCGCTGATCTTGGTCAGCATCTTGTGCAGTCTCTCCCATGGGTCACGCATAGCGTCCACCAACTTCTCGTTGTACATCTTGTCGTACTGCGCTTGCAGATCAGCCTTGACTCGGGCTTCGCAGTTGATGCGGAAGTCACCGCTCTCAGGCACAGGCAAGAAGTTGTACTCGAACTTGAACCGACGAGGTAGCGTGTCGGCATCAGGGAACTCGGAGGCATCGAAATAATCCCCGAGCTTGAACGCCTGCGCACTAACCAACGACGGATAAGCTACTACGAATTCATTGACTAGCGTGTTGAAGTTAGCCTCCATCGTCCCTAGTTGCTCGCGGTACTTAAAGAAGTTCTCCATGGGCAATAAGCCCACACCCTTCATCCATGGCAAGGTCTGCTGACCATTCCACGCACGGCACTTAGCCGCGTACTTCTCTATCTTCTCGAGATGGTTACTGCCCGCCATGAGGTACTTGTAAACAGAGGAAGCATCTTGGTCTGCGTTCTTGGCGTTGTTCAGATCAGATGTTGTTTCCTTGTCACGCTTGCGTGCAGTCCATGTGCTGATGCGCAGTTCGACGAGCATCGCCATTGATGACAGCGACATGATTGGTGTTGTATTGTCTAACATAGTGTGTTCTCCTTGATGATGTTGGAATTACCCTTTGAGCAAGGGTATTTCCGATGAAAAAGTAAATGATTCAAAGTACTCGTTGTTGCGCTTGGTTGGGATGTCACCATCCTTCACAGGCACAAGTCTGAAGCACTCGTCGCGGTGCACATGCAGAACAAGCCTCTGTAAGTACTCGATTACTTGCTTCTTATCGACGGTATAGGTCGAGACTTTCCAGTTGTACTTGCCAGCTTGCGTGATGATGAAAGTCCTAGCCTTCACCCAATGAGTTCCATCGGGATCAGCAATCCAATCAAGAAACACCTTCGCACTCGGTGTGTGAAACTTCGTACCCCAACGCCCGCCACATGGCAAAGAGTCGTGCATACGCCAGTCGGCATACCTAGTATCTTTCCTTGGGTCGTCAGTCGGTAGCAGACTGATATTGGTGTAGTAAGCGTCCCATACCTTCTTATCAGGCTCGAGTCCGCACTCTCTACGCAAGGTAGACATGATGTCCATGGTCTCAACAGTCAGGTCTGTAGCCGTATCTTTGTTGTCAAAGTCTTGGACGAGATCGCACCAGTCAAAGAACGGCTGAAACTTAGCTATGTACTTATCTGCGGCTCTTGGTCTCAAGCGTTTGTGATACGAGACGGGCTTGTCCACAAGCTCGAACTGTGCAGAGTACCTATCCTCATTCGGCTTGGGTCTAAAGGTTAGCGGCTGGTCAATGAAGTACTTGCTTCGTTTACCGTCCACACGAATGGACAGAACATAACGCCCGCTATCCCACGACACTTCCATGTTGAACGGCAGATACGGACTCAAGTCCCCGACCATGTACGCGGAACAGTACTTAGGTGGATTAACCACAAATGTGTTATCAGGACGCCACTCAACGAACGCCTGGTGATAATAATTAAGGAACACTCTATCCTCTCCTAACACGATGTCGGAGCGGTGGTGATAACGACGCTCACCCAAGGGGCGAACGGTCTTGCCACGGATGGGCCTGATACCTTCGTATCGTGCTACGGCTTCGTTGTAGCTGTTGATTGGCACTACGCCTACTGTGTTGTAACTCATTTTGTTTCCTTCAATAAAGATCGTTGAATAAGAGACATACTCTTGGTGAGCATGTTGGATGCCAGCAGATTTTTGTTCTGCTGAGTGATAAGGTTCTCGTATGCACGACAACCGATGATCGGGAACGGTTCACGCTTGTGCGCGACCTGACCTCTAGTTAATACAACTAATGGCATAAGTCCACGGAATTACCCTCACTTAGAGGATATCTCCGCCTCCCCGTAGAACACAGCGATCAGATGACGAATCGCCTGACCGTTGGTTGGTTCAAAGCCCATGCGCTTTGTCAAGTCGACCTTGACATCACGCAGGAGGTCAAAGGTTTCTTTGTTAAGGATTACGGAATAACCCGCTGCTTTATTCATCATTTCTTCTCCAACAGTTTTTGGTTTGCTTCCAGCTCTATGCGAAAGATCGCAGTCATCGGTACAACCAACGCTGACTGGTAGTACGGGGGTTTCACGACATGGTTACGCCCGTTAGGTACATCCTTGAGCCACTCACTACCAATGTACTGAGCGGAGTTAAGTGCCGTGGCGATCTGCATCGCCTCGTCCAAGCCAAGCAGGAACTTGCTGTCCCCGACGATCAAAACAAATTGTTCAGACATGATTACTCCTTAATAACAAGTTTCTGACCACAAGGTACTTCGTACCCATCGTTGCCCAAGATGCACCACAAAGTGGGCTTGGTGAAAGAAGCCCATGCAGGCTTGTTGGTGTGCATGTACCCATCGGTTAGCACCACGAGAGCATCAGGCGCCAGCTTATGTTCGTTCATGTACGCCACGACCACATCGGGGTCTGTGCCACCACCACCTTTGGGGTTCGTGCGATGCACGATGTTTGCATCTGTGCCTTTGTAGGTCTCGTGACCCGCCACTTGAGCATCCCAATAGATGATGTCGATGCGATCAGCACCCACATCTTTGACGATCTGATTCATCTCAGATAAGAACGCCGTCAACAACTCGCCCTGAATAGAGCCAGATGTATCCATAGCGATAACGAGATGCTTCATCCGTTTCCCTAGAATACTGGGAAGGATTACATCCTGCCACAAGAAGTTCTTGTGAGCCTTACGCCAAGACACAGAGTCTCTGTCCTTGAGTGAAGTACGCACAAACTTGCGCAAGACTGAACGCCAGTCGATCTTGGGCTTGAGCAGTTCACCGATCTCGCGTGGCATGTTCGCACCCACTTTGCCTGCGTAGATGCCGCCTTGACGCAAGGCTTGTTGAATCTCGCGCTCGAGGTCTTTCTTCTCGTCATCGCTCATGCCGTTGGTAGCGTTCTCCCAATCATGGGAGTCAAGCCCGCCATCAGGGGAATTACCCTCGCCATCAGGGGAATTCCCACCGCGCCCACCGATGCCAGTTCCGTCATCGCCATCCTCTCCGTCACCATCGCCCGAGTCTCCGCCTTCTTCTTTGAGAATGTCAAAGACCTGCTTGCTGTCCATACCACGGAAGCGTGGGTCGAGTACGCCCAACAGTTTGCCAGTCGCCTTGTCGCGTGGCATAGCGATGATGTCTTCGTTCGGGTCCATGTCAACCAACTGGATGTTGATAACATAGTCACACGCAACATTAGCGAGACGATGGTTCTCGTCATGCAATGCTTTCCACACAGTTAAGTGTCGATAGCACTTGTGCAAGTTCTCGTGCATGATGAGAAACGCCAACTCTTTGTCAGTCAACGAATCCACGAACGCACGACCATACTTGGCGTCTCGCCCGTTGGTAGCCGCAGTCATCGGTCTATCCTCGATGGTTGTCTTGCCGACCATGAAGAGACCCGCGAACAAGGCAAAGTTCCTGTTACGCATGAGACTCACATGGACAAGCTCGACCCGCTGTTCAGCGGTCAATCTATTCTTTAGCACTAGCATTTTCTAACTCCTTCTTAATATCTAACACATACACTTCGATGTCGTGGGCGGCTTCGTGTTCACCGACCAGTCGTAGTTGAGCCGCGAACGCCATGCCCGCGTGGTAGAGATTGCTCAATGTTTTCTTATCGTGCATCAAAGTCACCTTTTGATTGCACCATCAACTCAAAGCCCGCAAAGAACTTATCGCGCTCGTCCTTGTTCTGAACGAGGTGAACGATGATCTTCTTGGTCATCTTGATCTCACGCTTAGCGTCAAGCCACAGACCAGTAGCCACGCCCGCCCATACGAGCAGGATGAATGAAAGCAAGTCGTTGTCACTCATGGCTATCCTCCTTGTGGGTTTTGTGAAAGTCGATGATCGCCTCCATCTTGTTGGGGTTGATGGGGTGCTCTTCGACCGACCAATGTTGGTTGCGCACACGCTCGGGTATGTCCTTGTAATTTTTGATGCCCGCAATGAACTTGTGTGCATCGAATGATGACTCGAACACATACACATCTTCAATTGTGTGCGTATCACCAAAGTCGGGGTCGCGCCCGATCGCTATCCATATACTTCTCATTTTGTTTCCTTCAATGGTTTATCAATGACGACAGCAGTCACCTCAAGTGTCTTGAGCTTCTTGCCTTTGAGTGGTGTGGATGTATCGAACTCGACAGACAGTCGCGTCCATACAGTTGCGTTCCACTTAGCCAAGCGTTGACTTGGCAAGTGAATCCAACGCCCGCTTGTCTTGTCAACAACATCAAACCCATCATTGACGGGAACGATAAAGCAGTTCTTGTAAGAGACTGGCGCACCAATTTTTGTAGTCTTAGTCATAACTTTCTCCTGATAGTGAATGAATGGAATTACCCTTGACCAAAGGGTTTATCCTTTTAAGCCTGAGAACATGTACTGATTCTCACGCGCCCATGTGACGAACGATGGATGCACAAGCACCCAGTCCTTCTTCACGCGGTTCTCAAGAATGGTGTTGACAAACACAGCTTGAGTCTCTTTGGGCATACGCTTGATGTAGCGTAGCCATGTAGCGAATGTCTCGCGTGTGCAGACAGACACCGCCTTAAATGCCAAGATACATTGAGCCGCTGGGCTACTAGGCACAGGGGCAGTATCGGGTGACTTCTCGATAGCTTCGGATGTAGGCAACTGATCGGCAAGCGAGATGTATGCTTGCAGATCACGCGATGCAGAGATACCAATCGTGCCATCGAGCGTAGCGATCAATGCGTTCTCTGTGATGCGATCACGCACATTGACCCAATGTGAAGCCTTGACCAAAGAGCGAGGCGATACGAACGCAGTCTGTGATGCGTCGCTTGGGTTGAAGATGTATGGGTTCTCCTTCTGACCACCGTCCATGTACGATGCTAGGCAATGGGGATACTCTTTCACCCACGCAAGAATCTCGGATGCCACGCCCGCGTTGCTCGCCCATGGTAGCCACTCGGGTGCAGTTGGCTTCATGTATGTGAGCCATGTCTGACGATTGCGAGTATGCGCTTTGGCATAGTCACCCACGCCATCCCCGTCCATGTTGCCCGTCGTGAACACGATGGTGTCAGGGTGTAGCTCGAATGTGCCTAGGCGACGCTCATGCAATAGCGGATGCAAGGTGTTGCGTACATAGTCATCGGTCTTAGTCCACTCGTCGATCATGATGACTTGCGGTTCATCCAAGTGCAGACCATAGTAGTCAGCAGGATAGAAGTCCAAGGTGCGAGTCGCATGATTGGGGATGGGCATACCCGATTGACCGACATCGGTGTTCGGTCCGTCAATGTAGACCTTGCGATAGCCTGTGCGTTCGACAAGTACATTTTGAATCGCAGTCTTGCCAACACCTGGTTCGCCAGTAAGGTGTACTGAATTAGCACCAGAGTTGAGGATGATGTCAACTGTTTCTGTGAAGCTGACTGTGCGATTGAATGAAAGTTCTTTAGACATTTAAGTTCCTTGATAAGAAGAAAAGAGAAAAGGAAATACCCTGACCATCAGGGTTTCTCCGTTACGAACGCGGGTACTTTTGGTTGGTGTCACGCAAAGTCTGCGGGGCAGACGATGGAGTCACCAACATGTAAGGACCTTTGCCGTAGGGTTGCACCACACACCATGACTGGCGTGCAGAGATCGCGGCTTGATTACCGCAATGCATACACAGGCGATAGCCAAGGGCATACCGCTCGTGGTGAATGTCGTCACCGCACATGGCACAGCTATGCCACGCGTTGTGATCGTCATCGTATTCTTTAGAAGTGTGAGTCATTTGATTTCCCAATAGGTAATGATGATCTCGCCAGTCTCGGGGTGGCGATAGAAATGAATCTCGGTGTAGTCACGCCCGTCGCGCACACACTCGTCGAAGGCTTGAAGCCAACTGAGAGCGAAGCGATTGAAGGGGACAGGATTGCGAAACCCTTGGTTGAACATCTGCATCATGGTCTCCAGTAGAAGAGATCGAGAAGCAGTACCATGACCGCAAGTAGCAACAGGATGCGCTCGATGCGCTCCCATACAGTAAAGTTGTGCATATAACAGACTCCAATAAAAGAGATTGAGGAAAAACCCTTGACGGAAGGGTAATTCCGTAACGCAAGATTGCGTGCAGTACACAGCCCTGATTAACTAATGTACTGCGTACATTGTACCACAGAAACTTGACAAAGTCAAGCCCCATTCCGCGTTTTAGGCACTCATTCCGCCTTTTTGGGAATTCTTCCGTGCCGCGAAACCACGCTCTAACATATCGAAGAAGTCGTCGATGCTCTCTTCTTTTTCCTCGGGTTTCACCTCGGGCTTGGGTTCTTCACGCTTGCGAATCACCAGTACGGGCTTGTCGGGCATTGCCATCGGACCGTCAAACTTGTGCTTCTTGCCGTATGGCAGACCCTTGGCGTCAAAGCCCGCCACGCTTGCAGACATCATCAACGCACCAAGAATCTCAGGGTTCTTGGGCTTGAGCATATTGATTTCCTCGTCAGTTGGAAACGCAAGATGCCTGACCGATTCTTGCTTAGGTAGCAGGCTTGTTGGGTCAAGCCCGTTATCACTAAGCGTTGCCCGCTTGCGGACTACTGCGTTGGCTTCGGTGTAATGCCATGGGTTGACGCACGACTCGGTGTTGCACCTTTTCACAAGACGCGTACTCGCGGGCAGGTGTCGGCACAAGATGAACAACATGCGAGCGACTGAGTTGGTGCGCATGGTTTTGGCAAGTGGGCTTGCGGGACTGATGACGGGCGATGCACTTGAATCGGTCTCGGGCCAAATGATGCAACCCTCTTTGATTGTGCAGTTCTCGATTAGGTCGTCAGCGTTACGGTACTTGATGGGGCGGGACATGAGGACTCCTTTTAGAATATAAATTACAGAACTAGGGTGTTTATCTTACATTAAAAAAGTGTAGATGTCAATAACCATGCGGGTTGTAAGGGGTTAAAATAATAAATAATGAACCGCTTGGCATTTTGGAGTACAGGGGAAGAGGTGAAGCGGTGGCGTTGCCAAACATAGAAAAAGTTGAGAATAGGATGATGAAGGGACAATTCCTAGACCCGCTCTCCCTGTGTATCATTTTCTGAAGCTGTCTTTTATTATTTATTTTAAAGATATATATATAAAGAAGAAGCCTAATGAAATCAACGATCTGCGCTTGCGGGCTTGCAAAAATTGTGTAAGGTAAAGTGGGTGGTTATGTAAGCCTGCCGTGTTATTTTATAAAACCTTGTGTTGGCTTCTGCGAGAGTCTTACGATAATAGCTATGTATGTAATACCTATGTATGCGTATTTAACTGGCTTTGTGCGTTTATCGTTGTATAGCCCGCTATGCCCGCACTAAGTGGGCGGGCGAGGCGACCGTGCGTCAATAAAAACTGGGAAAAACCCTTTATGTCAGGGTATTTCCGCGCCCGTCGTGCCTACTCCGTTTCTACGAGGAACTGGCATCGCGGGCAAAGCGGAATTAAGCGCAGCTACATAAGCGTCACACGATAAGAAAGAACCACGCCCGCCATGCCTACTCCGATACGGCACAAGCCTAGTCCGATCATGCACACGACTCGTCCGATCATCGTGGGAACTGGCATCGGGCGGGCGAGGCAAAAACCCCGCAGAAATTTTGGGCGAAAAAAAACCGCCCGCCATGCCAAAAGGCACAGCGGGCGAAGTTTACTCACCAGCGAAATAAAAGCCCAGTGAGGACACAGTCGAGAGCATGGCAACCCAGAAAAGGGTCAGCGACTCACTGCCAAGCGCAAGCACAGAGACAATGAACGCCATGAAGCAGATCAAAGCCTTGAACGCGAAGAACTTGTAAAACTTGTCCATGGCTTCAGTCCACATGGCAAGTGAAGATGAAGTGCGCGTAGACTTCCTTGAACTGAGAGTTGTTCTCTTTAAATTGACGAACAACCTCAGAACGCTCAGCATACTCAGTAAATGCAGTATGCAATTTCACGCGCTTATGACGGTGCTGACCATTTGCCAATGGCACAGAAACATAAGCATAGAAATCAATTTGACCGTGGAAGGTCTCAGGATAAAACTTTTCCATGATGGAACTCCAATAAAGGTTAAGAAAGAATAGCCCGCCATGCACAATTACATGACGGGCTTAGCGGGCTTAGTTACCCAGTAGCATTGCGACCTGAGTCAGCAAGTCATCGGCATCGTCGGTTTTGGCTTTCGCCAACTCACGAACCCGCTCAATGATCTTGTCGACAGTAGCCTTGCGGGCTACCTGCTCAGCATCGAGGACAGGCTTGTTGCGCTTATCCAACTCAGCGCTGATCTTTGCCGCTTCCTTGAAGGATTT
>JACCDW010795283.1_pt1 | contig 13527 bp, 7 predicted proteins | sample 7449781 | NCBI WGS metagenome assembly JACCDW01 (sample SAMN15323449, study PRJNA562643) | freshwater metagenome | isolation source: river surface water | place: USA:Blue River Watershed | collected 2017-08-18 | reverse complement strand
GGGCGTTAGCGGCGGTGGCTACTAATGCCTATAGTATTCCTGTTGTTATTGGTGTGGGTGCCGTTGGTGTGGCAGCCTTGGGTGGCGGTGGCGGTGGCGGTGGCGGTGGGGCCATTGCATCTGGCAGCATCACCGGTCAATTGACGGCCGGTCAGCCGATTGGTAATAACGGGCTCCTAGTCAAAGCTTACACCGCTTCTGGTAATCTGATTGGAGCCAGTTCTGTTGATGTGGGTACAGGCAGGTTTACCATCGATATTGGTTCATATACTGGACGCGTATTTTTGCAGGTGACTGATACTGACGATGCCACGCCCGATTACCGTGATGAGGCATCCCGCCTCAATATAGACCTTACAGCCGATTTGCTTGCCTACGACACGGTAGGAGCTGGCGACACTGTTGTGAATATCAACCCGTTGACCACCATTGCAGCAAAAATGGCTGGACTAACTTCAACCTCCGGGGTGCTTAATTTTGGTGCGTTTAATGGTAATTCCACTGCAAACGAAGATGTTGCAGCTGCATTTGGCCTTTCGGGTGGGCTGACCAAACTCTCGGTGGTAACCTCGGTTGATGCGAGTGGTGCACCCCAAACGCCCAACTCAATTGGTGCTCTTTTGGCGGCTTTGTCTGGTATGGATGCCTTAAATGGTGACATGAGCACGACGATCAACAACATCATCGCTGGCATTAGTAATGGCAAATTAAGCGATGCTCAACAGTTGGAACTCTTTAAAGGGGCGGCAATTGCCGATCCGACTAACTCAATGGGGATTTTGAATCTCATTTCTGATGTCATGGTGACGGTCAGCAATGTTGGTGGTTTCAGCATCAACGATGTGGCGACTGATAACGTCATTGATGTCAATGACGCTGGTTTGGTCGCGAATGGCGCAGTCACTGCGAGTTGGCAAATTGGCGGTACGGTCGCGGTGGGTACGCTTGCGCAGGATGTCGGTCTTTCTTTCGGGGGCGCCCCCGCTAATGGCACCGTCGTTGTGAATGGCACTACATGGACTTACACTGTAGTCGCTGGCGACATTTCAGGCGACGGCCCAGTTCCCATCGAACTCATTGTTGGAGGCGAGTTCAAAGCCTCTCGCATAATTTATGTCAATGCGACCGACAACAATCCGCTTTCCGTCACATTTGCCAATGCTGTTGCCAACCTTGCCGAGAACACACCCAACACAACAGGCATCAAAGTCGCAGACATCATAATTGCCGATTCAGATGGTTATCACAGTGGCACTCCCACACCCAGCAATATCAACGACTTTGAAGTCAGAGTCACTTCAACCGGGAATTATGAACTCTGGCTCAAACCGGGCATATCGCGCGATTACGAAGCGCCGAGCACTCTAACCACGACCGTGACAGCAGGTGGGGTGGTCGGTACGTACACCCTCAACGTCACCAACGTCAACGAAGCGCCCACGATTGCAAACGTCATTGCAGACCAGACCTTCGTTGTGGGCGGCGTGGCAGATAGCTTCACCTTTGCGTCCAATGTGTTCAATGACGAGGATGCCAACACCACGCTCACCTACACCGCCACCTTGGCAGATGGCGGTGCTTTGCCCTCTTGGCTGAGTTTTGATGCGGCTTCCCGTACCTTCAGTGGCAACCCCACTGCATCCGGGGTAACCTCCGTCAAAGTCATCGCCAGCGATGGCGCATTGTCGATCAGTGACACCTTTGATATCAATGCCGTCACTGTCCCCGTGGTGCAAAGTTTCACTGTGACCGACAGCGCAACTGCAAATGGCGCAAATCGGGGTAAATCAGGTGAAACCTTGACCTTTGTGGTTACGCTGTCTGAGTCTGTGACGACGACGGGCTCTTTGACCGCCGTTTTCAGCGTCAACGGTACAAACGTGACAGCCATCTCGTCCGCGGTTAGCGGGGTCAGTACCATTACCTTCACAGGAGCGTCCGTACCCGGCACAGGCAATGGAACGGCCATCAGTTTAACCAGCTTGACCTCCACAGCGGCCATTACTGGTGATGCATATCAGCAACCCTTGGTGGCGCCTACGGCTGGTGCAGTGACTACTAGCGCGTACACGGTGGACAACGCCGTGCCAACTTTAAACACGGCAGTCATCAGTGGTGTGGATGGTAGCGGCTTAGCAAAGACCACAACCTTGATCGCCGGAGATAAAGTTAAAGTTGTGTTGACCAGTGACGAAGTTTTAGTTGGGCTCACAACAGCGGATAAAGTTCTACTCACCTTCGGAGGGCAGCAGCGTGATGCGTTTTACGTGTCCAGCAGTGGCAACAGTCACGCCTTCATTTACACAATTCAACCGAACGATTTGGCCAATGTTGTTGTTTCATTAGGTAGTTTGGTGTTGGCAGGTGTCGTTACCGATGCGGTCGGTAATACGTTCACTCCTACATTACCAACAGCCACAGGATCGGTTCTGGTGGATGCGGTGGCTCCTGCATTGACGATCACTGACAATGTGACAGGTGTAGCCAACAGTGCTATGCTTTTCACCTTCAGTTTTTCTGAAGACGTGGTGGGCTTTGATGTCAGCAAGATCGCTGTCTCGGGTGGCACGGCAGGCGCATTCAACACCGTCAACGCACGCACCTACACGGTGGTGGTGACCCCAGACACAAACAGCACCACAGCCTTGAACGTTAGCGTGGCAGCGGGTGCCGCGGCAGACCTGTCGGGCAATACGCTTACAGCACCCGTATCGGTCACTCAAGCCGTTAATACGACCATTGCGGTCCCTGCTGACAGCACTGCGCCAACGCTGACCATCACCGACAATGTGTCAGGTACCGCGACAGGCCCTGTGGCGTTCACTTTCAGTTTTTCTGAAGACGTGGTGGGCTTTGACGTCAGCAAGATCACTGTCACGGGTGGCACGGCAGGCGCATTCAACGCCATCAACGCACGCACCTACACGGTGGTGGTGACCCCAGACACCAACAGCACCACAGCCTTGAACGTTAGCGTGGCAGCGGGTGCTACTTCCGACATGGCAGGTAATGCTCTGGCCACTCAAGTCACGGCGACTCAAGCAGTCGACACGACGGTGTCTGCCCCTGCCGATACTGCTGCGCCTACATTGACGATCACAGATAATTTGACATCTGCCACGGCAACAGGTGATGTTCTTTTCACCTTCACCTTCTCCGAAGCCGTAGTCGGTTTTGATGTCAACAAAGTGAATGTTATCAATGGAATAAAAGGTACATTCACAGCCGTTAGCACCAACACGTATACCTTGGTGGTGACGCCAAACAGCGACGCCACTGGAAACTTATCTGTGTCAGTGGCGGCGGGAGGGGCGACAGATTTGGCTAATTTGGCCCTGAGTGCTCCAGCTACTTCTCGCAATGTGGCATTTGACACCACCTCCATGTTGTGGTCTGTGGAACCACAGCAAGCTCAGGTGAACGAAGGCGCAGGTTCGGCATTGTTTTTGGTGACTCGAAGTGGTGCGACTGGCGCGGCGAATGTTCAGTTTACTACTGGCGGCGGATCAGCTACAGCTGGATCGGACTACACAGCGGTCACGCAAACGCTCAGTTTTGGTGCGGGCGAAATGAGCAAATTTGTCTCGGTGGCCATCTCCGATGACAGCAACTTTGAAGCCAACGAAAACTTGGTGGCCGTCATTAGCGATCCGACCGTTGGTAATTTGGCAAACGCCAGCGCAACTATCATCCTCTTGGACAACGAGCAATCAGTCTGGAGTGTGACAGCTCCTTCTACAGTCAGCGAAGGGGCGGGTACAGTGACTTTCACTATCACCCGCACAGGTGCTACGGGGGCTGCTACGATAGGCTTTGCGACAGGCGGTGGCACAGCCACAGCAGGAAGCGACTTCACAGCAACGTCGCAGCAGCTCAGCTTTCTTGCGGGTGAAATGAGCAAAACGGTCACGGTCAGTATCACTGATGACATGGCCGTAGAGTCTTCAGAAACCATGGTAGGCAATATCAGCAACGCCAGTACTGGCAGTATCGCTGCATCCAGTGCCACGGTGGCCTTAGAAGACAACGAGCAGTCATTGTGGCATGTCAGCGCTCCAGGTGCAGTGAGTGAAGGGGCTGGTCTGGTTACCTTTACTGTGACCCGTACGGGGGCTGATGCGGCTGCGACCATAAACTTGACCACCAGTGCGGGCACCGCAACCCAAGGGGCAACATCATCTACAGCTGGTGCCGATTATGTTGGTGTCAATCAAACACTTAATTTCGCAAAAGGCGAAATGAGCAAGACCATCACAGTCGAGTTGCTTGAAGACAATCTGTTTGAGACGGGTGAGAGCTTCGCTGGCATTATTTCTCAAGCATCCACAGGGGCTGTACTCACATCAACAGCCACTGTAACCGTGCAAGACAACGAACAATCTGTGTGGTTGATTGAAGCTTTAGACTCTGCTGCTGAATCATCGGGTCAATTGGTCTGGCGTATCTCACGCACAGGCAGCAGTGCGCAAGGCGCAAACATCGACTACGCAGTCACATCAGGAAGTGCCACCGCAGGCACTGACTTTACAGCACCTACGGCGACCACATTGAGCTTTGCAGCAGGTGAAACCAGCAAACTGGTTACTTTGGCAGTCACCCCTGACACCTTCAAAGAGCTTGATGAGTCCATCACCATAGGCATTTCCAATGCCAGCATAGGCACTTTTGAAAGTGGTCGCAGTACAGCGACCAACTGGATTCTGGACGATGATAATATGTTGTGGAGCCTTTCTTCGCTCGGCAGTGTGCAAGAAAATGCTGGCTCAGTCAGCTATACCGTCTCGCGTGCGGGCAGTCTGGATGCGGCGACGGTTACCTACGCCTTGGTCGGCGGCAATGCTGTACAGGGAACCCATTACAACCTGGCGGGGCTGACCAACGGTGTGGGTACCTTGTCGTTCGCTCAAGGTGAACAAAGCAAAACCATTTCTGTTGACATTCTCGACAACACCACAAACGGGGGAAACCGCTCTATCGTCTTGGGTGTGACGGGCGTGAGTGTGGGAACACTAACAGGGGGGAACACGTCGACGGTGACAATTGTGGATAACGATTTGGTTGCTTGGTCAATTTCTGGGCCATCTCAAACCGTCGTGGAAAGCGATGGCGCCACAATGACCTTCCAAGTCCGTCGTTCAGGTGATATCAGTGTGAGTGATACCATTTACTACCAAATGGGCGGCGGTACTGCCCTTATGGGAACTGATTTTTCAGCGGTCACACGTACACAACTGAGCTTCGCCGCGGGAGAAGAAGTAAAGTCTGTGACTATCAATATTTTGAATGATACGGTTCTGGAGGCTGGTAAAACGATCACGTTGGGCATTGAGGCCCCCTCACGTGGCACCATTTCCAATGACAAAGCCAGTGGCTCTCTGATTGATGATGATATCGGCACCGTTTGGACGGTGGCGTCCAATGGCAATGCAATCGAAGGTGGTGTGCTTTCATTCGTTGTTACACGCACCGGCAATTCCGCCAGTTCAGCTAACGTTGATATAGGTTTTGCTGGTGGCACTGCCAATGTCGGTGGGGATCATGCGGCGTTTGGAAGCGACCCTAGCACATGGTCCAAACAAACGCTCAATTTCGCAGCAGGCGAGATGAGCAAAGTGGTTACCATTCAAACGACCCAAGACACCACGCCAGAGTCTGATGAATCTGTGATCGTGGTGTTGGCGAATCCAAGTACAGGTGTCGTAGGGACTCAAGGTTGGAGCAACAGCGGTAGCGCTGCTACGGCCTACATTACCGACAATGACTCTACCAAATGGTCGATCAGCGGCAGTGAAACCTATGAAGCGACGGGTTTCATCACTTATACCGTGACCCGCAGTGGGGATCTGACACAGAGCAATACGATTGATTACGCCATTTCGGGTGGCAGTGCGGTTGTTGGGGTGAACTATGTGGCCTTACCCACTGGCACGCTCACATTTAACGAAGGTGAGGTCACAAAGACCATCACGGTCGCTGTGTTGGATGACGGTGTCACGGGCGTTAACTCCACCTTGGCCATGAGTATTTCCAATCCATCGGTCGGTGTACTGCTCAACCAAACACAAAACAGCATCATTCAAGATGGCACCCGATCTATGCAATGGTCTGTCAACGGGAGTGGCTACAATATTGAGGATGCAGGCTCAGCCATGTTTACAGTGGTCCGATCGGGCGATTTATCCACACAACAGACCATTCGTTTTTACACAGAAAATTTTCAAGCCACATCAGGCCTTGATTACACCGCTGTGGATACCATTTTAACGTTCGAAGCGGGTGAGTCTGTAAAGTCGGTTAGTGTTTCGATTTTGACTGACTCAATTTCAGAGACACAAGCCGAGCACTTTCTCGTGAAGATTGCTAGCCCAAGCTCAGGTGTTGTGACATCCTCATCTGCCTATGGTCCGATCATCGATGCCGATCAAGCGATTTGGCAAGTTGAGCGGTTTGCATCCGAAGTATCTGAGGGTGGGGGCGGCATGGCATTTTTAATTAGCCGTGTGGGCGCAACGCCTGCTGCCTCTTTGCAGTACAGCGTTGTAGACAGCAACAATAGCAATGCTGTGATCACTGCCGCAACCACCCTGAATTTTTCGGAAGGCGAAACCAGCAAGGTTGTTTACTTGCCTTTGGTCGATAACAGCACCGTGCAAACGGTAAACCCTAAATACACAGTATCTTTGTCGGCAATGACGCACGGCATCATCAATGACAACTCATGGGCTACTGCGCCGTCGTCTAACTGGAATACGATTGTAAAAGACAACGACCAAGTGTTTTTGAACGTCTATGGTGCCAATAGTCAAACCCAAGATTTTCGGAATATCTTGCCTGAATCCGTCGCAGGTAGCCCCAATGTGGCGATTTTCCGCATCGTACGAACCGGCAATACTGATGTATCAACTACCGTAGATTTCGCCATTAATAGCACGGCTCCGTCAACGCAACAATACACTTATGCAGATGGCACGCCTTATCTCTATGGGCGTGCCATGGTGGCTACTGGAGGTGTCGATTATGTGGCGTTGACCACCAATCAAGTGTCTTTCAGTGCAGGTGAAACGGTTAAAGAAATTGTGGTGCAGTTGATTAATGACAATGTGGCCGAAGTTCATAAATTCATTAATATGGTGATCAGCAATGGCAGTTCATCCAATTCAATGACCACCACGCTGCAAAAAACCAATGTCAATAACTTTATTATTGATGATGACACCCCGTCAAGTGGCATTACAGATGATAATGATACGGTCACGAACTTTGGTGGAACTGGTGTGAACGTGATTAACTTGGGTGCGGGTCAGGATATTTTGCGCCTGAATGCGAGTCAAGCCGGCGGTGGTTTGTTTCAAGGAGGGGCGAGTTGGGCGACAGGTGACTATTCTGACGAGTTGGATGCTTCGGCTATCACTGGAAGCATCACTTGGCAATTGGGAGCACCGGTCGCTCATGCCGGCTTTGACGGCACTATGACATACAGCGGTGGGGGGATAGACACTTTCTGGAACTTTGAGATTTTCAAATTGGGTTCAGGGGCTAACACGTTGACTTCAACGGGGGGCAATGCGTCTCAGGTGCACGCTTATGCTCACCATCAGGTGACGCTGGGGGCAGGTGGCGACACTTTATACATTCAGCGTGATTTAGCGGGCGTGGGGGGCGGCACGTTTAATGGTGGTGGCGGCACTGATACGCTGTCGTTTGCAAACGCTACTGAAGGTGTCAGTGTCGTGTACTCAGGAACGGGGGGCGGTACTTTTGCGGCAACGTCTGGCACGGTAGGCTTGAATGGTGCATTCAGCAGTTTTGAGACTCTGGCTTATGGCAGCAATGTGGCCAATATCTCGGTGGCCAGCAATCTTGCCTTGGGCGGTTGGTTCGTTGTCACAGGTGGCGGTGCTAGCGACACGGTGAGTTTTGCTAATGCAGCTAGTGGTACAGCCGTATATATGGACACAGATGCAGGTGGCGCGGGCGGCGACAACGTGACCATGTCTGTAGGCAGCGATTATATCTATGCGGGTACTGAGACCGTTGCGGGCAACGATACCTTTAATGCCGGGTCTGGTGGATATGACCGCCTATCCTACGAAAATACGTTGAGTACCAATGCTTTGGCTATTATGATTACTGGAAAAAGCACCCAAGGTTGGGATGGTACCGTCACTGCGACAGCAATTGGCACTGACAGTTTTGTAGGCTTTGATGAGGTCTATGGTGGTAAAGGTACCGATACATTTACCTCGAGCGTTACAACATGGGCTGGCGGTCTGGCCATATCGGGCTACGGGGGCAACGATAATTTCAATTTCAGTAACCTGACCAGTGGCACTCTGACCATTTACGATACGACAGGTCACGGATCGGGGTCTGACAGTGCAACGGTAGGTAATGGCGCGCAATTGAACATAAATTCGGGTAGCGAGACAGTTGTTGGTAACGACACTTGGACGGCGGGAACGGGCACCTCAGACAGTTTGAACTACAACGCTGCCACGGCCGCAACCACTTGGGCATTGACTGCAAATGCAGGCTCAACGGGTTTTGATGGCACTGTGACAGGCACTTCGGTAGGGACCGACACGTTCACGGGTTTTGAGAACTTCACACTCAGCGGGCAAAATGAAACCGTAACAGTGAGCGGAGCGCGAGGTATCAGTTTGAATCTCGGAGCAGGTAATGACACCTTTACGGGCGGCAGTGGCGTTGACTATGTAACTCTTGGTGGAGGCAACGATACCGTTGTGTTTAAGTACCTGAGCAATACAGTCAGGGGCGGGCATTCCGAAGACTCTGTGCGGGGTTTTGCTTTTACGAACGATACGCTGAAGTTCGATACGGCCATGTTCACAGGTGCAGTCGATGCCAACAATTTGACCAACTATATGCGTATGAGTACTACTGCAGGGCAGCTGCATTGCTTGCAGATTGATCGCGATGGTACTGGTAGTACTTGGGGCTGGACTAATTTTGCTTGGTTTGACTCGCCAGATGGCACGTTGCCCATCACGGCGGACCTGACCACCATGTTTAATGCAAGTCGGATTGTTATCGCTTAATTAGAGCATAGGGCTACCTTGTACGACATGTGAGGTGCCAGTCCGAAAGAATAGTCGATGATTGCATCTGCTAGGTTCTATGCTTGCTGCCCGCATCACAGCAAAGTGTGTCACATCTAAACAAGGGGCTTTTTTGCAGCGGCGGTTTTAGCCAAGCCACCTTCACAAGTGGCGCTCCAAGTTTGGCGGCATGGAAGCTTCAGATGCATCCAGACTGCATCCACGCGCTCAAGAGCGTGCTCGGCGTAAAGTGCTAGCTCCACAGGTCAAAAGCGAGGCGATTGGCAAGATGATCAAAGACCATCAACTGTCCGAGCGCCGCGCTTGTCGTCTTGTGGAGCTAAGCCGCGACAGTTATCGCAACCCGCCACAGCCATATCAAATAATACGTGATCTGTGCGAACGCATCGTGGACATTGCTCACGTGCAGCGTGTTTGGTTATCGGCGCATCCAAGACTTGCTACGTTCAGAGTTCCCGCAGGTGTATACAAACGGGTATATCGGCTTTACCGAGACGCCAATTTTGCAGCGCGCCGTCGTAAGAAGCCCAAGCGGTCATTGAATGAGCGCTTTCCGCTGCAACTGGCGCAAACAGTGAACGAGGTGTGGAGCATGGACTATGTCTCAGATAACGGTGGAGATCAGCGTGGGTGAGACCTCTGCGCTATACATTTCCTCTAAGTGCGCTTGGATCTCACGCACCGTCATGCCACGGGCGTACAGCGAGAGGATCTTGTCATCAAACCCCGTCCACCGTGTCTGGTGCTTGGGCACGATCTGCGGCTCAAAGCTGCCATCGCGGTCTCGAGGAATATCAATGGGCAGTTCGCCAAATTCACCCTTGAGCGTCTTCTTGCTCTTGCCGTTTCGGGTGTTGCCCTTGGGGCTGGCAACGGGCTTGTTCTTGTCGTGTCCAAGGTGCTCAGCCATCTCGGCTTCGAGGGCTCGCTTAACCAGTCGTTTGGTTAATTGCTTGAGGAGCCCATTTTTCTCCAATGAGGTCTTCAGGCTTTTTGTAATCCGCCAAAAGGCGGTCTATCAGTTCGTTGCTTACGGTCATTTCTCTTCCTTTGAAGATGAAGGCAGTTTCCTGCCATTAAACCGTTTCCAAAAATCTAGGACGCGCCCATCCAGTTGGTTGTTAGACTTTTATTGAGTTTTATTAAATGTTTGTTGACTCCAATTTGTAGTGAATGAATTTCGAGTCAACCATTCCATCGTTAGTTCTTCTGGTTGCGTACCGTTAAGAATTCTTTCGATGATGGTTGGCGACAGCAGTGTCATTCTGAGTCGCTCGTTCACTGTGCTGACGTCCAGTCCTTCTTTGATCGCGATCTCAGACCCGCTCGCAACGACCCCTTGATCAATCAGACGTGCCCAATAAAAAGCTCTGGCAAGGGCAAGTAAGAGTGCCCGGTTAGTTGCAGGTTTTCTCAATTGGTTTTCGATGACTGCATCGCTCACCTGAATGGTGACTTTGCGCCCACCCCGTTGTCTGAACTTGAGTGGTTTAAACGATGCCACATCTATGACCGGCGTCCTCAATTGAGGATCTTGAGTGTGCTGGTTGTTCATAAAGTTTCCTCAAGTTGTTTGCTTGGGTTGTGTGAATTCATGACTTTAACGAATTCACCCAATGCCTCGTAGCGCATAAGCACTTTGATTCCACTTGGGCTGACCGCTACGCGTTCAATCAGGCTATGAACAATCTCAACTTTCATTGGCATAAAAAACTGATTCCAAATCTCTGCCGTTCTGCGCAATAGCAACACAACAGCCTGTGGCTCATCAATAGATGGATTGACCTTCTGAATTTGCTCCCAATACGCGTGCACCATCTGCTCACTGCGCAGGTATTCCATCAGTTTCTCTGTGACTGCTTCTTCCACTGTTTGCGCTGGATAGTTCCAAGACTGGGCAGCTTTAGCGCCTTGATGCATCTTCTTGTTGATCACGTAATAGCGGTAAACCTTGCCGCTGGGTTTGCGTGTGGCCATAGGGATGAGTAAGTCCCCCTCTGGTGTGTAGGCAATGCCTCGCAGCAAGAAATCATTGCGGTTCTTACGATCCCACGTTTTGCGGCAGCGCAGTCTGCTGTCATCGGTGAGGATGGCTTGCACTCGATCCCATGTGACCTGGTCAATCAAACCCTCGTGCTGGGCAGGGAAAGTTTCACCCTTGTGGGAGATCTCTCCGATGTAGGTGCGGTTGTGCAGGATCTTGTAAATGCTCTGCTTGCAGAAAGCTTTGCTACGCTTGGTTTGGATGCCACGATCGCTTAGATCCCTGACGATCTTCGTGGTTGATTTCTCAGCAATGAATTGCTCAAAGATCTCCTGCACCAACTCAGCCTCTTGGGGCTCAATCTGCAGTGTTCGGTTGTCAACTCGGTAGCCCAATGGCACAGAGCCTCCCATCCACATCCCCTTGCGTTTGGATGCCGCAATCTTGTCTCGGATGCGCTCCCCCGTGACCTCGCGCTCAAACTGAGCAAAGGACAGCAGCACATTGAGCATCAGTCGCCCCATGGAGGTGGCGGAGTTGATCTGCTGAGTGACCGAACTAAAACTGACTCCGTGCTCGTCAAACACTTCCACCATCTTGGCAAAGTCAGCCAGTGAGCGGGAGAGTCGATCGATCTTGTAGACCACCACGATGTCGATTTTTCCAAGCTGGATGTCGGTGATGAGGCGCTTGAGCCCAGGACGGTTCATGTTTCCGCCTGAAAACCCCGGGTCTTCATAGAAGTCCTGAACCAGCTCCCATCCCTCTGCCTTTTGGCTGGCCACATACGCGATACCCGCTTCGCGCTGAGCATCGATGGAGTTGAACGATTGATCCAGTCGTTCGTCGGAAGATACGCGGCAGTAGATAGCGCAGCGTTTGCGTTTGATGTCCTTCATTTGTTGATACCTTTGTTGAGTCCAAAGAAGGCAGGTCCAGACCATTGGGTGCCAGTGATGTGCTTAGCCACAGCTGAGAGTGAGGGGTACTTGTGTCCATCCATTTCAAAACGTCCGTCCGTGGCGACAGTGACTTGGTAGTCCCGACCATCGAACTCGCGAATCAACACGGTGCCGGGGAGCAGGGCGGTGCTTGCACGGTTGCTTGTTTTGATCTTGGAGAGTCGCTCACCGAAGTCAGCCAGCAAGTTGCGCGTGTCGGGGTTGAGGCCACCGAGTTCAATCTCTTGCAAGCGATAGGCTATTCGTGCCTCTATTTGCCTGCGATTGGGGTGTGGAGGTCTGGTCTTGAAATGCTTGTCCCACAGGGCCCACAGCTCGGCGATGGGCAGGGTGGGTAAAGCGTCAAGCTGAGGGCCAAGAGTGCTCGTGATTTTTAGGCCAGATGTACGTGGTGGGGTTGATGTCATTGCCGAACTCCTTGATTGGTTGAGGGGTTCGTATTGACGCTCTGGTGGGCATGGAAGTCCAGAAACTCGTCTCTGTCAGTGGCATAAATCTGACTCTTAGAGGCTTCACATAAATCGTCTTTGGTCATTACGGCTGCGTGTGCAACCAGCTTGGCAACTTCTGTAAGACCAAGTTGTTTGCGCAGGCCTTGCTTTGCCTCTTTGCGTGGGCGGTGGACGATGACGCCGGGGGGAAGTTCAGGTGTGTTCATTGGCAGGCTTAGTTCAGAAAAAACTTGCCTGAAATCGTAGGTTCACATCCCTTAACGTGTAACTCTACTTCGCGCGGATGCGGGCGACATTGAGGACGGAAACCCTCATAAATAGGACCTTGAACGTTTACCTGAGTGCAATTTTTGAGCTTTTAAAGACGGTTTTGACAGATTTCTTAAATACTGTATATTTATCCAGCAAATCAATGATTTAGGCAATAATTCGTAACCCTTCAAGGTCACGAGTTGGTGTTGATTTCATTAATAAAAACAAGAAGGAGACAACGTGAGTAAGCCACAGACTTACGCAGACATCGTGCTTTGTCTGCCCGTCGATGAGACGTTTAAAGCATTCATGATTCGCCACGATCTACCCCTGCCCGATGGGTGGTCATGGCAAGACAACATTCATACATCGCACAAGCTGATCAAACTCATTCAGGGGCACCCCAACACGGTCAAGCGAGATCGAATCATTGCGGGCTTGCATGCGAGTTCGACACTGGCACATCCGCTTGGTAAGCAGGCGATGTTTCAAGCCGCGCATGCCAAGCCCGATGAACTGGTTGGATTGATTGCCTGCGAGAACGATTTGCATCGATCGTTCTGGCTGTACGTCAATCATCCAGATTTGTTTGAGGCAGCTGTTGAAATTGAATACTTAGACCAACACAGCCAGCAAGCACAACAGCATGACCTAGGTCTGCGCCGAGAGGTCAAACGCGACGAAGCTTCTGTTGCTCATTTCTGTGATGCCATCAAGCTCTTTTACCAACGTGAACTAGGCTGTGGCGAAGTGTGTGTGGTTAACGTGTTAGACCGCTCTCAAGGTACGCAACTCAT